>Ga0206123_10000027_pt1 | contig 134004 bp, 134 predicted proteins | sample Helgoland_Spring_2_FD_160086 | JGI IMG/M metagenome (GOLD analysis project Ga0206123, IMG submission 160086) | Pelagic subsurface seawater microbial communities from Kabeltonne, Helgoland, North Sea - Helgoland_Spring_Bloom_20160316_1 | ecosystem: Environmental > Aquatic > Marine > Epipelagic...
TCCCTCTCTCACCGCCATAAAACAAATACAAATCCTTATAAGGACATTAATCAATGTGAAAAGTGTCAGCAGACCCTTATGACTGCGCTTTAATCGTTTGGTATATCTGAACTTATTGCACTGCAAGCGAATCAACTCAGGAGCAACGATAATCCCTCATTTAGATAATAAATCTCCAACACTTCGATAATTAAGCTTAAACCGGTAATAGATTAAGCCGACAAAAACCATTTTGAGTACCAGTCAATTTGGCAATTTCGTAAAAGTTGAGATCACTGGTAATAAATACTGTACATGGAGTAGAAAAGAAGGAGCTTGCGCGAAAAAATGTAAACGATTACAGTCGGATTTTTCATAAACTCAACGGGAAACTATCAGCAGTGTATCTGTGCCGCCAGAGGAGTCAATAATGTGGTCGATTCTGTAAATACAAAGCGCAAATTACAAATTGGGATGATTGGCGGTGGGCAGGGAGCTTTTATCGGTGAGATACACCGTTTAGCAATCGCTCTTTGTGGTGACTTTGCCTTGGTTGCAGGTGCCTTTAGTAGTAACGCTGATGTATCACGTAGCTGTGGAGAGCAATTACAGTTATCGGCTGATCGGGTTTATTCCAACTATCAGAATATGTTGACGCAGGAAGCCGCTCGGCCTAAGTCGGATAGGCTGGATCTGATTGTCATTGTAACCCCCAATTATCTGAATTATCAGATTGCCCGTTTGGCTCTGAAAAAGCGGCTAATTTTGCCCATTCTGAATTTTATCAAGAGTAATTAATGCATTTGCTTTCGCATCGCTAAGGTATTTTGTTTAATCATTTCTCGCTGTTTCAGTATTTTTTCCCCTCGGCCATAGAATACATCGGCGGGTGTCAGGTTATCTAAAGACTCATGATAACGCTCGTGGTTGTAATAACTAACGAACCGTTGAAGGTGTTCCTGTAATTCACTAGGCAGATAATAGTTGTTCAGCAAGATCTGCTTGCACATGTTAATACGGATATCACAACCCACTATAGTGCGGGTGAGTTAAAGGAGTTACTGGAGGTAGTTGAGCGGTTGGTTGAAGACAAAAATTTGTCACCGATTACACCGTTAGAACAGGGACAAGTCCTACAATGATTCTAAGGAAAGTAGTAAAAAGGTAGCTAAGGCATTGATAAATATGGTGGCTACGGGTGGACTTGAACCACCGACCCCAGCATTATGAATGCTGTGCTCTAACCAGCTGAGCTACGTAGCCTTCGATTTTAAGTGGGCCATAATGGCCGCTTAATCGGGAGGCGAGAAGTTACACTCGCATTCGCTTATAGTCAAGTCTCAAAGCACCTTTTTTAGTATAATTTATTGCTCTGAATAGGGTACTACAATAGGATAGTCCCTCGGTTTTGCTGGACTATCCCAACTGAGAGTAAGTAGAGGCTCTTTTTTGAGTCTTAATCGAAAAATAATCAATAATAAAGATACACATCATTACCTAAATTTAAAGACGGGGAGTAAAGATTTTGCAAGAATCAGAGCCAAGTCAAGACCAAACTGCGGTCGCTATTACTACACAACAATCAGGGTTCTACGAAGGTTTTAATCGAGTCGTTGCAGTCGTGCCAAAACTACTCATTGGCGCCCTTATTGTGTGGGTGGGTTTATCTCCCTCGGCCGCAGGAGAAGTTCTTTTAGAAGTACAAAACTGGTCCACGCAGAATTTCGGTGGCTGGTATATCTACGTCACAGCGTTTTACACCATTGTTTGTTTAGGGCTTGGGCTGTGGCCTCGCACGGCACACGTAAAACTGGGTAAAGCTGACGAGACCCCTGAATTCAACATGTTTACATGGTTATCGATGATGTTCGGTGCGGGCATTGGTATTGGTATGCTAACTTATTCTACCGCTGAGCCTATTTTTCACTTCGCTAACAACCCAGATACCATCAAAGGCCTCACCGATGGGTTAGATGAGAACAATGTTCGCAATGCCTACAAGTGGGCCATGCTGCACTACGGATTTACTCCTTGGGCTTGCTACGGCGTGGTTGGTATATCTCTTGGTTATTTGTCCTACAACCGCGGGTTGCCACTGACTATTCGCAGTGCGCTTCAGCCACTATTTGGCCGAGCTATGTCTGGTAATGCAGGGCATTTGGTCGACATCGTGGCAATATTGGCAACCATAGTAGGGCTGAGTGTCACCATTGGGTATGGAGTTTCTCAATTTGCCTCTGGTCTATTTAATATCAGCGGTGCTGACTGGCTTGTCGGGGAGGGTGGCAAGCCAACCTTACTAGCCCAACTAGTTGGTTTAACGCTCATTGTCAGTGCCTCTTGCCTGTCTGCCATGTCTGGATTACAGCGGGGGATTAAATGGCTGTCCAATATCAACATGAGCCTGTCAGTGTTTTTAATCGCATTTTTTGTATTGTTTGGTGCTACCTTCTTTGCTCTCCAGACCTTCGTCTACACTATTTGGGATTATTTGATTGCGCTACCCGCTATGTCTACAACTGTATGGACAGATAATGGCGCCGAGCCCTCAGGTGCTTTGCAGAGCTGGCAAGGCGCATGGACCATCTTTTACTGGGCATGGTGGATAGCGTTTGCACCCTTTGTTGGATTGTTCTTAGCTCGGGTATCCCGTGGCAGAACCATCAGAGAATACGTCATCGGTGCGATGATTATTCCGTCCCTCATTTGTCTAGTTTGGTTCACCTTTATTGGTGCCACGGCTATTGATCTAGAATTGTCTGGTGTAGCCCAAGGATCGATAGTGAATGCAGACATTTCTGCGCAGCTGTTCAAAACTATCAACTTAATTCTTTCTCCAGAACTCGCAGTGGCACTATCAGTGGTTATTGTGGTTTTGTTGTTGACGTTTTTAGTGACCTCAGCAGATTCAGGTATTTTGATCATTAATACCTTGGCGTCTGGAGGTAATCAAAGTCAAAAGAAAACTAAGCATGTGGTTATTTGGGGTGTATTGTTCTCGGTGCTAATTGGCGTTTTGTTGGCAGCTGGAGGAATGGATGCATTGCGTTCAGTTATGATTATTGGCGCCTTACCGTTTTCTATTGTTATGGCCCTTATGGCAATTTCGCTGGTTAAGACGCTATTAAATGAGTATCAATCAAGCGAGTAAAGATCGCTTAAACTTGAGTAACTTATGTTATGGCATATATAATGCCAATTAAACCTGAAAATGACAACACGGAGTAAATAATGAGAGAAGCAGTTATCGTATCAACAGCACGTACAGCGCTAACCAAAGCGGCCCGCGGTGCTTTTAATAACACCCATGGCATCAAGCTAGCAGCGCATTCTATAGAGCATGCAATAGCACGTGCAGGCATAGATCCTGCTGAAGTTGATGATGTAATTCTGGGTAATGCTGCTCAGTCAGGCACTACCGGGTTTAATATAGCTCGCAACGCAGCATTAGCTGCAGGGTGCCCTGTTACTACATCGGGCACGAGTGTTAATCGCTTTTGTTCATCAGGATTACAAACCTTGGCTATGGGCGCAGGGCGCATTATTGCCGAGGGCGTAGACATAATGGTCACTGGTGGTGTTGAAAGTATTTCTTTGCCCGGTACTAGTGAAGTAAAAGAATCTGTCGAACCTGAGCTTTATGGCAAGTATCCAGGGCTCTGGTATCCCATGATCAAGACCGCAGATATTGTTGCTGATCGTTATAGCATCTCACGTGAAGCACAGGATGAATATTCACTGATCAGTCAGCAGCGAACAGCCGCCGGTCAAGAGGCAGGTGCCTTTGATGATGAAATCGTCCCCATGAATACCATCATGAAAGTTAAAAACAAAGAAACTGGCGAGATCACTGAGCACGCTGCAGTGGCTGACAAGGATGATTGTAACCGTCCTTCAACAACCATTGAGGGCTTAGCCAGTCTCAACCCAATTATGGGTGAAGATGCCTTCATTACTGCGGGTAATGCCTCTCAGCTATCTGATGGCTCATCTGCACAGGTATTAATGGAGAGGTCAGAAGCAGAGCGACGCGGTTTAGATATTCTTGGAACCTTCCGTGGTTTTGCTGTGGGTGGTTGTGAGCCCGATGAAATGGGCATTGGACCAGTTGTTGCTGTGCCTAAATTACTCAAGGCAACTGGTTTATCAATGGATGACATCGACCTATGGGAGCTTAACGAAGCGTTTGCCTGTCAGGTTATCTACAGTCGCGATATTCTCGGCATCCCAATGGATAAGCTCAATGTTAACGGTGGGTCTATCTCTATTGGCCATCCCTTTGGAATGACCGGCTCACGTATGGTTGGCCATCTTCTAATTGAAGGTCGCCGCCGCAAAGCTAAGTACGGTGTTGTTACCATGTGTATTGGTGGTGGCATGGGCGCAGCTGGGTTGTTCGAGATTAACTCTTAATTGGATTGATCTAAAAGCAATTTACTTAACAAGAAAAGCCCGGCTACGCAATTCGTAGCCGGGCTTTTTTGTGTACCTTGGCCGCATGATAGCGTCCAATAATCATTACGCGTTAGTTGATTCTACAATACGTTTCATGTCAGTCATATAGCCGCGGAGTTCGTGGCCAATAATTTCTACATCGTGGTCGCGAATGGCATCGTTGACTTCAATTAGACGAATGTTGTCTACGGCATTTGAGGGATCGTTTAAACCGCCGCCTAGGTCTTCTAGAGTTAATGCATCAGCATGTGCTTGCAGTAGTGGCACAGCGGCGTGGGTAAATAGGTAGTTGCCGTATTCAGCAGTATCAGAGATCACCACATTCATTTCGTACAATTTGTTACGAGCGATACAGTTGGCGATTAATGGTGTTTCGTGCAGTGACTCGTAGTAGGCAGACTCTTCAATGATGCCTGAGGCAACCATGGTGTCAAAGGCTAGCTCAACGCCAGCTTTGATCATGGCGACCAAATAAATGCCTTTGTCATAGTACTCTTGCTCGGTTATCTGAGTGTCACAATCTGCGGCTTGCTCAAAGGTAGTTTCTGCGGTCTGGGCGCGCCACTTTAAAAGATTGGCATCATCATTGCCCCAATCAACCATCATAGTGCGAGAAAACTCACCTTCAATAATGTCGTCCATATGCTTTTGGAATAGTGGCGCCAAGAGACCTTTTAATTCTTCTGCCATATCGAATGCTTTAATTTTGGCAGGATTGCTCAAACGGTCCATCATATTGGTGATGCCGCCGTGCTTGAGCCCTTCGGTGACTGTTTCCCAGCCGTACTGAATCAACTTGCGAGCATAAGCTGCATCAACACCCAAATTGATTAATTGTTGGTGGCCCAAGATAGCGCCGGTTTGCAACATGCCACACAGAATAGTTTGCTCGCCCATTAGGTCAGACTTAACTTCGGCGATAAAAGAGGATTCGAGGACGCCGGCTCGGTCACCGCCGGTGGCTGAGGCGTAGGCCTTCGCAATCGTCTGGCCGTTACCCTGGGGATCATTTTCAGGATGCACAGCAATGAGTGTAGGTACGCCAAAGCCACGCTTGTACTCTTCACGTACTTCAGTGCCAGGGCACTTGGGGGCAACCATAATCACGGTGAGGTCATCGCGAATTTGCATGCCTTCTTCGACAATATTAAAGCCGTGGGAGTAAGCAAGAGTCGCACCCTGTTTCATTAGGGGCATAACCGCAGTCACTGCGGCAGTATGTTGCTTGTCAGGGGTTAAATTGAGTACTAAGTCAGCGGCTGGAACAAGTTGTTCGGCTGTGCCAACGGTAAATCCATTTTCAGATGCCCACTGAAAGGACTGGCGTTTTTCAGCAATGGCTTGCTCGCGCAGGGCGTAAGAAATGTTTAAGCCAGAGTCGCGCATGTTAAGACCTTGGTTAAGCCCTTGGGCACCACAACCAATAATGACAATATTCCAGCCCTTAATGTATTCGCAACCCTCAGTAAATTCGCTGCGGTCCATGAATCGACACTTTCCTAGTTGACTCAGCTTGTTGCTGAGGCTGAGAGTATTAAAATAATTTGCCATTGTTGTTCTCCAATTACCGCTGTGCGGGTAGTTTTAAATTAGGTGCAATCGGTTTATTTGTCGATGTGGGGATGCAGTGTAACTAAATATAATTATTGCCGAAAACGATATGTATTCAATATAACGTTGCATATTTTGCAATAACGATGATTATTCAGTACCATTTGCCGATGGATATCCGATCATTGACTCTTTTTCAGCATCTTGCCAACACCTTGCACTTCGGCAAGACCGCTGCTGCCTGCCATGTCAGCCCCTCAACGTTAAGCCGCGCGATTCAGAGACTCGAGGAGCATTTAGGCAGCCAGTTATTGATACGTGACAATCGCTCTGTGATATTGACAGCTGAGGGGAAAAAGTTATTAGCCTACTCTGACCATCAAATTGAGCAATATGAATCACTCAAGTTGTCGCTAAATGAGACACAACAACAGTTGTCAGGATCCTTGAATATTTATTGTTCAGTGACGGCGTCTTACGCCTATTTACCGCCGCTGCTTGAAAAGTTTAGACAAGCGCACCCAAAGGTTGAGATTAACTTAGACACGGGTGATGCTGCGGATGGTATTGATCAAATTAGAGGCAAGCACGTGGACTTAGCCATCGCGGCAAAGCCAGATGATTTATCCACGAGCATTCACTTTCAAACCATTGCGTCAGTACCCTTGGCCATTGTGGTGCCGACCATAAATTGTGCCGTTAAAAAGGCCCTTCAGTCTGATTCAATTGACTGGGAAACTGTGCCTATTATTATGCCCGAACATGGTGTTGCCAGAAAACGCTTTGAACAGTGGTTTCGACAGAAACACGCTGCACGACCCAATGTCTATGCGCAGGTGTCGGGGCAGGAGGCGTTGGTGAGTATGGTTGCCCTAGGCTTTGGTATAGGTTTGTCGCCAATCGTAGTGGCCGATAATAGTCCGGTGAAAGATCTTGTAGACTTACTGCCTAATACTCAAATTCAACCCTTCGATTTAGGGCTTTGTTGTTTCAAGCGAAATTTACGGGATCCCGTTGTGGCCGCATTTTTGTCTATGGCACCTAATGAGTCGCCTTAATAGCTTGCCACTTCATTAGTAAAGATACCTTCATCAGGCACAACACCGAAGCCTGGACCTTCAGGCCGTTTAATGTGGTCACCTTGCTCTAGGGCGCTAGTCACTGGCTAATTTTTAAGATTTTAATCACTCAAAGTTTGCTTGTACTTTACCTTTGACAGTAGCCGTGATGATGGACCCAATCACTACACAAATAGCACCTAGTATCGTGACTAGCATTAGAGGTTCTGCCGTGATTCCAGTGAAGGGGATTAATTGAACGAACGACAGAGTCACTAGCGGGGTTATTGCAATCACTGCGCTGACTCGTGATGCTTCTATATGCATTAATGCTTCAGAGAAACAGCCGTAGGCAATGAGTGTGTTAAATCCGCAAAAGAGCAGGAGAGACCACTGAAGAGAGGATAGCTCAGGTAGGGTTTCAAAATTTGATAAGGGTAAAAAAGCTAGAGCGCCAATCCAGTAAAACACCAGCATAGTTTCCTCTGCGTTGAAGTCCCGCAGCAGAATTTTTTGGATAATGGCATATCCGACCCATGTGACGGCTGCCAATATCAGTAATATTAAGCCCTCGCCGTAACCATTGAGGGAAACAAAAACGTCATCGAAGCGCGGGCTAAAAAACAGCACTAAACCACCGATAAAGATAGAAAAGCCGCACCATTGGAACGGCGTGAATCGTTCTTTAAAGATCCAAACACCGGCAAGTAGCAAGAGTACTGGTGCAAGTTGCATCATCACTTGAGCGGCTTCGGGGGAAGATCTTTCAAGACCAAAAATATACAAAGCATAGTTAGCGGTGAGCAGCAAGCCTGCGCATAGCAGTTGTAATGATAATTTTACGGAACCAAATTTATTCTTATTGACGAGCTTTTTCCGAGCTAACAGGTAGGGAGTAATGAGAACAGCGGCGATAAAAAAACGGAAAAATGTAGTAGTCATTGGGTCAAGAGTACTCATTAAACCCTTAAGAGCGATTGGTAAAACACCCCACATGAATGCGGTGGATGCAGCCAAAAGAAGACCAAACTTCCATCGGCCGGATAGGTTGCTCATTGAGATGCCATCAGGAGATTAAACGTTAAAGCGGAAATGAATAACATCTCCGTCATTGACAATATACTCTTTCCCTTCCAAGCGCCATTTGCCTGCATCTTTAGCACCTTGCTCGCCATTACCCGCGATGTAGTCGTCGTAGCCCACAATCTCTGCTCGAATGAAGCCTTTCTCAAAATCTGTATGAATTTTCCCCGCTGCATTTGGCGCTGTAGCACCTACGGGAATGGTCCAAGCACGAACCTCTTTCTCTCCTGCAGTAAAATAGGTTTGAAGTCCAAGGAGGTTGTAACCGGCTCGGATAACGCGATTTAATCCAGGTTCTTCCATACCGAGTTCCTGTAAAAACTCGTCTCGCTCGTCATCTTCAAGCTCACCTATTTCTGCCTCTAACTTATTACAGATGGGAACAACAACGGCGCCTTCTTGATCGGCAATTGCGATTACTGCATCAAGATATGGATTATTTTTGAATCCTTCTTCATCGACGTTGGCAATATACATGGTCGGCTTAAGCGTCAGTGGGCTTAAAGGTCGGAGGAGTTTTAGTTCATCGTCTGATAAAACAAAAGATCGAAGGGGTTTGGCTTCGTTTAGATGTGGAAGTATTCTTTCCAAGACTTTCTGCAACGCAACAGAGTCTTTATCCTTCCCTTTTGCTGCTTTGGCTACCCGCAATAGTGCCTTCTCAACGCTTTCAAGATCTGCCAGAGCTAATTCTGTGTTAATAACATCGATATCATCTGCTGGATTGATCTTTCCTTCTACATGGATAACGTTTTCATCATCAAAGCAACGCACTACATGGGCAATTGCGTCAGTCTCTCGGATATTAGCTAAGAATTGATTGCCTAAGCCTTCCCCTTTGGAGGCGCCAGCGACCAACCCTGCGATATCAACAAATTCCATGCTAGTTGGAATAATCTTTTGAGGGTTAACAATCTCGGAAATTTTGTCTTGGCGAGGGTCGGGTATAGGCACCACACCAGTGTTTGGTTCTATGGTGCAGAATGGAAAGTTTTCTGCACTAATACCTGCTTTGGTCAGTGCATTAAATAGGGTTGATTTACCCACATTTGGGAGACCGACAATACCGCAGTTAAAACCCATAATAAAATCCTTGTGACTCTTTTTGCTAGTTGGGGTGTGCCAATTATGTGTTAGTCAGTGCTATGTAACTTAGTCATGGCTCTTTCCCATTGTCCTGATACGGCCAAGGAAAGTGCGCGTAGAGAGTCATCAATACTGATATTAATTAGTTCTTGCTCGCTTGGCGGCGCTTTTTTCAACACATAGTCAACGACTTGTCTAGCATTTCCCGGATGTCCAATACCAATTCTTAGCCTTGCGAAGTCACTATTGTTACCAAGGCACTTAATCGTATCTCGAAGACCATTATGACCGCCATGACCGCCACCTTTCTTAAAGCGCGCAATACCAGGACTTAAATCTAATTCATCATGGACCACCAAAATACGCTCGGTGGGGATTTGATAAAAACCCGCTAGAGCTCCTATGGACTTCCCACTGAGATTCATAAAGGTACTGGGAATAAGAAGCCTAATAGATTTGCCATCACGATTAATTTTAGTAGTATCGCCAAAAAACTTAGTTTCGTGCTTAAACTGAGCGCTATGAGAATTAGCTAAGTTCAGAACCAAGTCGGCCCCAACATTATGTCGTGTCCGTTCGTATGCTGGGCCGGGGTTTCCCAGTCCTACAATTAACTCTACGGGCGTATCCAATGTCAGGGCCTTCCTGTGGGCAAGATTGAAGATTACTCTTCGCTTGCACCCTCTTCTGTATCACCTTCTGACTCTTCTGAAGATTCTGCACCCTCTGCATCATCTGCAGATTCCACATCTTCTTCAATTTCAATAGCCTTAGGCTTATTAATCGTAGCAACCGACAGGTCATGGTCATCGCCAAGGTTTAAGGCGACACTCTCAACACCCTTTGGTAATGCAATATTCGAAATATGCACGATATCACCGATATCAACTTCTGCCATATCCACTTCGATGTATTCAGGGAGATTTTTAGGCAGACACAATATTTCGATATCCGTCATTGTATGAGCAACAATACCACCATTCAATTTAACGCCAGGAGACACTTCTTCGTTAATGAAGTGCAATGGAACCTTAGTTTGAAGAACGGTTGTTTTACTGACACGGAAGAAATCTAGGTGTAGGACAAGTTTCTTAGCAGGATGACGCTGAACATCCTTAATAATCACATCTTCGGCAGAGCCATCAATATCTAATGAAACAATACTTGAATAAAAAGCTTCGTTATCCAGTGCTTTGGCAACATCTTTGTGAGTAAGCATTATTTTGGCGGGATCTTGCTTGCCACCATAAACAATAGCGGGTACTTCTCCGGCCAGACGACGCAGGCGGCGGCTCGCACCTTTCCCTGTATCCTCGCGACCTTTCGCATGTAAAATAAAATCAGTAGACATAATAGTCTCCAAGTTATGCCATTTCAGACCGCGACCAGACCTGTAATGGAGTTTAAAAACCTCTTTAAGAGGCGGTTACATTAAGCCCTGTTACAAAAACATGGCACTAATAGATTCTTTATTGCTAATACGGCGAATAGACTCGGCAAGTAATGGGCCGATTGGAAGCACTCGAATTTTTCCGCATTCCTTCGCTTCATCATTGAGCGGGATACTATTGGTAACAACCAACTCATCCAACTCTGAATCTGCAATGTTACTTATGGCTGCTCCCGATAGAACCGCATGGGTAGCGTAAGCGACCACTTTGGTAGCCCCTTTTTCTTTCAATGCCTGTGCTGCTTTGCACAATGTTCCGGCGGTATCGACCATATCATCTACCAATACACAGGTGCGGTCGGCTACTTCACCAATTAGATTCATCACTTCACTCTCATTGGCTGAGGGGCGACGTTTGTCGATAATAGCTAAGTCACAACCTAACTGCTTAGCAACTGCTCTAGCTCTTACTACACCACCGATATCTGGTGATACGACCTGAAGGTTCTTATGATTCTGACGCTCGATATGATCTAGTAAAACCGGAGCTCCATAGACATTATCAACAGTACAATTGAAGAAGCCTTGAATTTGCTCAGCATGAAGATCTACTGTTAACACGTGATCTACGCCTGCGTTAGACAACATATCTGCAACCACCTTGGCGCTGATCGGCACGCGCACGGACCTTACTCGTCGGTCTTGGCGGGCATAACCAAAGTAAGGTACTACGGCGGTGATGCGGCCTGCAGATGCTCGACGCAGGGCGTCAATCATGAACACCAGTTCCATCAGGTTTCTATTTGTCGGGGAGCAAATTGGCTGCACAATAAAAACATCGTGACCACGAACATTGTCGCGAATCTCAATATTGATTTCGCCATCTGAAAATAGCCCTACATGAGCGTTGCTCGGAGAGACACCCAAAGACTTTGCTATTTGATTACCTAACTCCGGATTTGCGTTTCCGGTGAACACCATTAATCTAGCCACGTCAGTTTTCCTATTGCTCGCGATATTTTGAAATGGCTGGGGCGGGAGGGATCGAACCTCCGATGACGGGATCAAAACCCGTTGCCTTAACCGCTTGGCGACGCCCCAGTAAAAAAATCATGCAACTGCTCGTGCACAGGAGAGCGATTTACGCCCTTCGCTACAAACCCACTCCATTGTTTTGGCATTTTACTGAGCACTTGTTGAGCCTCAGATTTACTATCAAAACTACAGAATACGCTCGCACCTGTCCCTGTCATCAGTGGAGCAGAAAAATTTCCTGCCCATTGCAGTACTCTTCCTACTGCCGGATAGAGCTTGGAAACCACATCTTGGCAGTCATTTCTGTACTCTACCCCTGAAAGGGCGCGTATTTTGATTGGTGAAGAGTTCCTTGTCAATTGAGGATTAGAAAAAATTTCTCTCGTTGATACATGACAATTTGGTGTAATCACTAAAAACCATCTTTGAGGGAGTGTTAAAGGCGTCAATATGTCACCAATTCCCTCTGCGAAGGCACTTTCACCATGGACAAAAACCGGCACATCTGCGCCTAAAGTTTTACCAAGATCAGATAGCTGATTAGCTGTAAGTCCGCATTTCCAAAGGGCATTCAAGCCGACTAACGTTGTGGCTGCATTGCTACTGCCACCTCCAAGTCCTGCTCCCATTGGCAGGTTCTTGGTCAAATCAATAGTACAGCCAAGATCGCAGTCCGTTGATTTCTGCAGTAGAGTTGCGGCAAGAAAAATTAAATTATTTTTTTCTTCAACACCGCCAATATTTCCATTTATTTTTATGTTTCCGGATAGGTTGCTGCGAAACACTAGTTTGTCGCCAAAATCTAGTAGCTGAAATAGGGTCTGCAGATTGTGATAACCGTCTGACCGCTGACCGATAATATGCAAAAACAAATTGATCTTTGCCGGTGAGGGCAAGCTAAGAGTTGACATAGCAGCATCAGTGTTGATTAATTTAGTTCTCTGGAAAAGACCAGTCCTTAATGATTAGTTTAAAGCTTTGTTCATCTTTTTGGCCGATTATTTTTCTTGGCAGATATCCTTGATCAAAAAATTGGTAGCGCGAGAAGACTAACTGCCAGCCATGTTGCTCGAAGTTAGATGCCGTACCGTCTGAATTGAGGACTAAATTATCAGGACTAAGATGCTCAGGCGAAGGCACACCAGTCACCCACCAGCTGAGTAACTGCACTGGCAGTGGCATCCCAGTAAGCTGTATTGCAAGTTGGTCAGGCGTTTGAAGGTAACTGTTGTTGCCATGCTGCATCTCAGCAACTTGTTGATTTCCGGTGATTACTGCCCTTCCCATAGCAAGTGGGCCGCTTAGGGAAATGGTGTAATCACCTTGATTTTGGGTCCACATAAAATTGGCGCTACCGCCTTGTCCTGCAGACTGGTAACCCACCTTTCCTCTGATAGACCAGTGATTGATTAGACTAACTTGCTCTATATGATTGGACCAATTACGACCATCAATAACCTGAGTTGGCACCGTACTGCAGCCACTTAAACTCGTTATTAGGCATAGTAGACTTAGAGATAGGCTATATTTAAATCTCATGGTTCAACACTCGCATTAGCACCAAGTCGAAACATTGTTTCCAGAATAATGGTGTGATTTGGATTTTGCTTCAGAGCGTAAAGCCACACATCCATTGCCTTTTCGTTGTATTCCAAAGCCCACAGAACCTCACCAAGATGGGAGGCTATCTCAGGATCAGAAACTATATCAAAAGCTTTTGTTAGATGTTCGAGAGCTTCAATAGGTCGACCAAGTTTAAATAAGGCCCAGCCGAGACTGTCTAAGATCGAGGGCTCATTGGGAGCTAGGCTATATGCGCGCAGAATTAACTTGTAAGCCTCTTCCCTACGATCAGTATGAAGTATCATGGTGTAGCCCAGCGCATTAAGAACAGTTGCGTTATCTTCGTCTTGCGCCAATAGAGATCTTAGGTCACTTTCGGCAAGAGCAAAGTTGTCCTGTTGCTCTGCAACCATAGATCGGGCATACAACAATTCTGGATCATCGGGGTAATTCTCTAAACCTGTTGAGAGAATGATTAAGGCCTGCCTTGGTTGGCGCATCCGTAACAATAAGTTGGATTCAACCTGGAATAAGCTAATCGCTTTATTTGGTTGGTTGATTCGCAATCGCTGAAGATATTGACGAGCCTCATCAATACTGCGGTGATCTGCTAACAGAGCACTTAAACGAGAGGCTGCAACAATATAATTTCGACCATAACGGACTTGGGAGTAATGGTTTATTGCCTCAGAGATGTTTCTTTGGCGATCAGCAATAACGCCTAAATGATATTGCGCATTAGCTCGTAAACTCTGTTGTGTTGAGGCCTGCCGGAGAAGATCCTTGGCTATTTCAAATCTACCTTGGCTAAATTGCATGAGACCTAGAACAAAATTAACTTCTTGATCCTTTGGATCTTCAGCACGAAGTAATTCAAATTGAGCGATAGCCCTTTCTGGAGACTTAACAGCTAAAAATCGAGCATATTGTGTTCTTAATTCGCGGTCTTTGGGGAATTTCTGCAGGGCATCTTTGAGGAGTTTAATAGCCTCCTGCCCCTGGTTTCTTTGATGCAAAATTTGAGCTAACAACAATATGCCCTTTTGATCATCAGGTCTGCTGTTTAAAAAATCACGAACATAGTTCTCTGATTTCTCCAGCTGGCCGTCACTCTGAAGAAGAATAGCCGCAAGCAATTGAACAGATGACTGCTTTTCGGGGCTAAAGGTTAGCTGCAACACTGAATTTAAGAACTCTGAGCGTTGTGCTTGAGAATTTAGTGTTGAAGATACAATAAATAACAGTGCATCAAAGTCGTCTTCATTCTCATAAAGCCACTGCCCATGCTTGAGCGCACTAGCGGCTTCTCCTGTATCTAAATAAGCCCCGAGAGCAGCTCGATGTGCCTTGGGGTCTTGAGGTGCAAACTGCACCCACAGCAACGCCATTTCAAGCTGCACAGTCCGATCAGACAAATATTCAGCAATGCGGTGAGCTAAATCTATGATTTCCCTATCGCCGGTAATACGGGCCTGACCACTGTAATAATGCAGGGCTACGTCAAATTGATTTCGGCTAAGGGCTACATCGCCTACTAACAGATCATAAAGACTTTCAATTGGTATAGGTTTTAGTGGTAGCTCAATTGGATCTGCGACATTGATATTTGTGGCGGTGGACTGGTCGTTTGAATCGATGATTTGATTTGCACAACTAGTGAGCAGTGTGCTGATTAGGATTAAGTGTAAATGGAGTCCGTTTTTCATACTTTTATTTTCAAGGATAATGCCCCGTAAGACAATTGCTATCGTACAGGTTTTACATTATTTGTTTGCTTGTTGGCAATTGTTTTCTCCATAAACTCCAATACTAGTGGATAGTTGTGTAAAATTGCCTTAATAAATCACAAATATAGCCAATCAAGAGAAAGTTTGTTTTGAAAAAGTCGGTTCGTCACTGAGTGCTATGACTACTTTAGCCTTCGGTATTAATCATAAATCCGCTTCCGTAGATTTGCGCGGAAAGATTGCTTTTGCTCCTGAAATAGTGGTTCAGGCGCTTCAGGATGCAAGGTCAATTCTACATGTGCAAGAGACAGCCCTTTTGTCCACCTGTAATAGGACAGAACTTTACTTGCATGGAGATGTTACTGACACTCAGTTACTCACTTGGTTGGCGATGGTTAAAGGTGTAGAGATTGGGCAATTAAAATCTTGTTATTACTGCTATCGCGGGGAAGAGGCGGTCACTCATATGATGCGGGTTGCTAGTGGTTTAGATTCTTTAATACTCGGTGAGCCACAGATCTTTGGCCAGATAAAGTCGGCTTATGCCGTAGGGCAAGAAGCAGGAACCGTATCTACGGTGCTCAATCAAGTGTTTCAGCAAGTATTCTCCGCAGCAAAACGAGTGCGTTCTGAGACTGCGATTGGTAAAAACCCAGTTTCCGTTGCCTATGCGTCTGTTAATTTGGCCACTCAGATTTTTGCTAATCTTAATAATGCTCACGCCTTATTGATTGGCGCGGGGGAGACAATAGAGCTTGTAGCCAAGCATTTGCGTGATAAAAATATTGGTAAGATCACGGTGGCTAATAGAACCTTGAATCGTGCTCAAGAACTGGGTGAAGCGTATTCGGCGGATGCTATCTTACTGTCAGATATACCTGATTTTTTACCACAGGCAGATATCATTATCTCATCGACTGCCAGTCAGCTACCCATTTTAGGCAAGGGTGCAGTTGAGTCGGCATTAAAAAAACGCAAACACAAACCCTATTTTATGGTTGATATTGCTGTTCCGCGAGACATAGAGCCTGAAGTGGAAGAGCTAGCAGATGTCTATTTGTACACTGTGGATGACCTTGAAGAGGTGGTGCAGGACAATATTCGAGCAAGAAGTTCCGCGGCGAATTTGGCGCAACAAATCATTGATCAAGAAGTTGATAACTGGACTAAGGAATATCGTGCACTAGCAGCCGTTGATACCATACGAGCGTTTCGCAGTAGCGTTGAAAAAATACGTGATGCAGAGATCGATAAAGCGATGCTGGCTTTGGAAAGGGGGCAAGATTCCACCGAGGTAATTAATTCTCTGGCGCGAAACTTGACTAATAAGCTACTTCATAAACCCACCACCAGATTAAAACAGGCCAGTGAAGAGGGTCGTGACGATGCTATTAACGCGACCAAAGAGCTATTTGATCTCAATAAGAACAAACGTTGATTGGTTTGGGTCGATCTTTTTCTCGTTTAATTTAACCTAGGTATTAAAACGCAATGAAAGCATCAATTTTGGCTAAACTTGATTTGCTTGCTGAGCGCTATGAGGAAGTAGGCGCTCTGCTCAGTGATTCTGAGATAATTAGTAATCAAGATAAGTTCCGAGGATTATCCAAGGAGTATGCCGAACTTGAACCTGTAGTTCAGACCTATGGGCGGTTTCAAGAAACAGTCACGGATATAGGTGAAGCCAAGAATCTACTAAAAGACGCTGATCCTGATATACGAGCTATGGCGAGTGAGGAAGTCAATGATGGAGAGGCTAAGCAAGAAGAATTAGAGCTTGATCTTCAGAGGTTGCTGTTACCTAAGGACCCTAATGATGGGAAGAATGTATTCTTGGAGATTCGTGCTGGCACCGGTGGAGATGAGGCGGCTATTTTTTCCGGTGATTTATTTCGAATGTACAGCAAGTTTGCTGAAAACAATCGCTGGAAAATCGAAGTTATTAGCGAAAACCAAGGGGACCATGGCGGATACAAAGAAATTATTGCTCGAGTGGTTGGTCAGGGGGTGTACTCTAAACTAAAATTTGAGTCTGGCGCCCATCGTGTTCAAAGAGTTCCTGATACCGAGTCCCAAGGGCGAATTCATACGTCTGCTTGTACCGTCGCTATTATGGCTGAGGCTGATGAGAAGGATGCGATTGAGATCAATAAGTCAGATCTTCGAGTAGACACATTTAGAGCCTCAGGTTCGGGCGGTCAGCATGTCAACAAAACTGATTCGGCTATTCGTTTAACCCATATTCCTACAGGGTTGGTTGTTGAATGCCAAGACGAGCGTTCACAGCATAAAAATCGAGCCAAAGCGATGGCTGTTTTGCAGGCAAGATTAACATCAGCGCAAGATGAGGCGGTGGCTCAAGAGCAGTCAGATCAGAGAAAGAGCCTGGTGGGAAGCGGAGATCGTTCTGAACGCATTCGCACCTATAACTTTCCACAAGGTAGAGTTACCGATCATCGTATCAACCTAACACTCTATAAGTTGGGTGAGATCATGGAGGGTTCGCTAACTGAAATAGTTGAACCTTTGGTCAATGAATTTCAGGCTGAGCAGCTAGCTCAGTTGTCTGAGTAAGTTCTGATACTCAATGACTTTATCCGTTGAAAGAGTTCTAGAGCGAAGCGCGCTACTTAAATGTATAAGTGATACGCCGGCCCTGGATGTAGAGTTGTTACTGGCCCATGCATTGGATGTTGACCGAACATGGTTAAAGACGTGGCCCGAACATAAGCTAGGACTATCTCAGGAGGAGATATTTGAAGGTTTGTTTGTCCGGCGCCTGGACGGAGAGCCAATTGCTTTTATTATCGGCAGTCAGGGCTTTTGGACTTTAGACCTAAAAGTAACTCCTGAAACCCTTATTCCACGACCAGAGACTGAATTACTGGTCGAGGCTTCGCTAGACTTGAATTTACCAAAGAATTGTCTTGCCCTTGATCTCGGCACCGGCACTGGAGCAATTGCTTTGGCTTTAGCGAGTGAACGCCCAAATTGGCAATTGACAGCGGTGGACTCTCAGCCGTCTGCGGCAGATCTAGCTGAACTGAACCGTCAGTACTGCCAGATTGATAACGTCACCATTTACCAAAGTGATTGGTTCAGTCACGTACCACTGATCGGGCGAGCGTCTAAATACCATTTAATTGTTAGCAACCCCCCTTACGTTGAGATTAATGACCCTCATCTTAAGGAAGGTGATGTTAGATTTGAGCCATCATCGGCCTTGGTATCTGGTGTTGATGGTTTAGATGACTTGAGAAAAATCATTCATGGTAGCGCTGAGTATCTTGAACCCACAGGGTGGCTGCTCGTAGAGCATGGGCACAAGCAGGCATCGGCGGTAAGAAATCTATTTGGGTTAGCAGGTTTTGGAGGAGTGAGAACCCTCGTTGATCTCAATGGTCTTGATCGAATAACGATGGGTTACTTGCCTGAGATTGATTGAATAACTTGATTTCATTTTTAGACACTATATTCCAACGCGTTAAGAGAAATATAGCCGCTACACTTGCAGCAATGATAGTACCTATCCAGAATCCATAAACACCTAGAGGCTCTCCCCACATATCAGTTAATGCCAAGGTGTAAGCTATCGGAAAAGCGACAATCCAAAACGCAAATATTTGTATAGCCAACGGAACTCGTGCATCTTTGTATCCCCTCAGAGCCCCGCTGGCTGACATTTGCAAACAATCAACAGCGCCAAGTGCGGCAGCGAAAAAGAACAGGTTGGCCGCTATTATTTGTACTTCGGGGTTGGCACTAAATAGCGCTGCAATATCCTCACGAAACAAAACTTTCATAGAACTTGTGATTAAGCCAAGTATCAAGACTAATTTAAAACCAGCTAAACAAAATATTCTCGCTTCTATTGGATTGCCACTGCCCTGAGCGTGAGCCACTTTAATTGTTAATGCTTGAGCAATGCCCAGCGGAATCATAAAGGCAAGGGAATCAATATTAATGGTAATAGCGTGAGCACCAACAACCTCCGCACCCAAGTGGGCAACCATAAAAGGAATAATGGCAAAAAAACTAAACTCTGCCGCAATATTTAGTGCGATAGGTATGCCCAGTCGGAGAGTCTCAGCGAGTGTTGAAAGATTCGGAGCGCTAAAATCATGATATAAATTAACATTTTTTACTGTCTTTGATCGCTGACCATAAGCAGCCATGCAAGCCACTAAAAAGGCCATAACAATCACTGTAGCCCAGGCTGCGCCTACACCGCCGAGTTCAGGAAAACCAAACTTACCAAAGACTAAGACATAATCAAGAATACCATTGAGTAAAAAAGCGGCACTGTTAAAAACGAGTACTGGCCTAGTATCGCCCATGCCTTCGAATGTAGTGCGAAAGGCAAAGAACGCTGGGAACATAAATCCTGTGATAAGAAAAGGGTAGAGATAACCTTTAGCTATTTGATAAACGTTGTCAGATACATCTAGGTAGCCAAGCAAGGCGATTCCAACAAAGACACCGCCAATCACTACAAAACCAATAGGTAACGCTAACCATAACACTTGCTGAAATTGAAATCGGACCTTATCCAGTTGTCGAGCGCCCCAATAGTTACCAATAATGGGGCTGTTGGCAATCATAATGCCGATGACCATTAGCGTTATCATGGACCAGATGCTACCGCCTAGCTGCAATGCTGCGAGAGTGTCAGCATTCACCTGACCAGCCACATAAATATCTGTAACGGTCATGCCGACCACGGCAATCTGACCCATGATTAATGGACCAGCAAGACGCATTAATGCCCGAGCATTGTCAATAAACCTCGGAGTCTGCGGTGCCGGAATGATTGCATTTGGGATCGATGATAGGGACATAAGTTTTTCTTGTTTTAATTACGCTTTATTCTCCTTTAACCGGTCTATCAAAGGAAGGAAAATTTAGAGTCTCAATGATCTACGGGGAATGCAGTAAATTGGCCTCTATGGGCTCTCATATTCTTTTCAGCGAGACGAGAACAATTCTGCTACACTCCGCGCCTCCAAGAGACAGGGGAAACCTCAATCTTCCTCGTGCTCTCCACTTATAAACAACATTGCGTGAAAAACTTTGACTGAAAAAACCGATACTACATCTGTTAAAAATCCGCCCGATGCTGATAACGCGCCGAAAAAGAAACCTGCTGCAAATCGCAAGCGTCGCAATTCCAAGCCTTGGGATGTGTCTCAATTCAAAGTAGAGCCCCAAGAAGGGAAAGCCAGATTCCACGATTTTGACCTGCCGGCAGAACTCATGCACGGCATTAAAGATGCTGGCTTCGAATACTGCACGCCTATTCAGGCTGCATCCTTGCCCCACACTCTCAATGGCCACGATATTGTTGGAAAAGCGCAAACAGGTACCGGCAAAACTGCAGCATTTTTAGTGAATATTATAACCGATTTGTTGAATCACCCAGTTGAAGATGAACGATTTCTGGGCGAGGCAAGAACACTGATTCTCGCGCCGACTAGGGAACTAGCTATTCAGATTGGCGATGACGCGACTCAGTTGTTGAAGCACACCAAACTGAGAGCGCATACTCTTGTGGGTGGTATGGACTATGGTAAGCAATTACAGAAGTTACAGAAGCACCACTGCGATATTTTAGTGGGCACCCCCGGCAGATTGTTAGACTTTGCGAACAATCGAGATATTTACCTTGATCGCGTAGAAATACTAGTAATTGACGAGGCTGACCGCATGCTTGATATGGGATTTATCCCTCAGGTTCGACGTTTAGTCAATTTGACCCCTAAGCGGGAAGACCGGCAATCTTTATTATTTTCCGCTACGTTCACTCCTGAGATACTTCGGCTGTCCGAGACTTGGACTGACAAACCAGTGACGGTTGAAATTGGTGCTGAACGAGTTGCAACCGATACGGTTGATCAGAAGATACTGATAACCACTGCTAAAGAAAAATTCACCCTGCTAAATAATATCCTGCTGGGCGATGATGTCGAAAATGTCATGGTTTTTGCGAATCGGCGTGATATCTGTCGTACCCTCCATGAAAAATTGAAAAAGCAGGGTTTTAAGGCAGGACTTCTATCGGGTGATGTTCCTCAAAATAGGCGCATGAGAGCCCTCGACTCATTTAAATCGGGTAGTTTGAAAGTTATGGTAGCGACGGATGTTGCTGGTAGAGGCATACATGTGGATGGCATTAGTCATGTGATTAATTACACGCTTCCGGAAGAGCCCGAAGACTATGTACATCGTATTGGCCGCACCGGTCGCGCTGGTAAAAACGGCACTTCTATTAGTTTCGCCTGTGAGGACGATGCTTTTCTATTAGAGCCCATTGAGAAGTTACTGGATATGAAGCTATCTTGTACTATGCCTGAAGAACATCTTGTTCAGGCAGTGCCAGTACCTAAGTCACCGGCCAAGAATAAGCCGGCTAGCAAGTCTTCAACGGTTGAAGCAGAATCAGGCACTCCCGAAAAATAAGCGCTTTAGTTGAACTCACGGTGCTGCCTGCACCACAGTAAGCTGCCAGCAACCACCGATGCCGGCAGCATTACCAAATTTATCAGTGGTATTGCCGAGCCTAACATCGCGCTTAGCCCAAACCCCAAGGAATTGAATCGATTGCTGCTGACTTTTTGGCGCAACACCAAAAATGAAATACCCTCGCTGTCCGCTGCGTAATCCAGATATTGCAAACACAGGCACCAAGCGGCCCAAGTGCCGGCGATTATTGGTGCTAATAAATTTAATACCGGAATAAAACTCAGTATGGCAGTCACAATGCCGACAGCTAGGGTTCTTGGTAAAAAGTAGCCAATTAACTGCAATTCTCTAATTAGACTTTTCCATGCACTGCGCCACCAATGGTCCTCGGCCATTGCAGCGCTAAGGTCATTAGCGATTTCTGCAGCGATCACTCTTTGAGCAATCACACCATAAAACGGCGACCCAATAAGATTGGCCAAAATGGTAAAGGTAAATGCATAAATAGCAAGCGCCAAAAGCGCAAACAAAAACCAAATTACCCATGCGAACCATTGCAACCACTCAGGCACCGATGTAGAAATAGTAGTGATCCAGTTTTGAAGCCAACTAGCAGCAAAACCAGCAACTGATATAAAAAGAATGATATTGACTAGCAAGGGAATTAGAACTAGCCAGCGAATATCTCTCCGCCATAGTATTCTCATGCCCTCAATGATAATGGAGGGTCCAACAGTTGCACTGTGTGTCATGATAGGGTCTCTAAAAACTCTTCTCTTGTCGTCAATTTTTCTTTCCAATGGTTGCGCCCAATGCAGCTCCAAAGCAAATGCCCATGCTAACCCAAAAACCAACCTCACCAGTTTTAGAGCCAATCACTGCACCAATGATAATACCCAAACTTGTCCCAACAGCAATAGCCTTATTGCTAGATGTTTTAGAGTTTTTACTCATCCATTTCGACCTCAAAAGAATACTCACCATTATGTATCATAAATATTCTAGATAATAATTCGCTACGCGCTTTTCAATATAGCTTGGGTCTGACTGCCACGCCCTAGCGTGTGTTTGGCACGGAGATTGCCAAAATAGCTTGGGTTCATTTGCCAAGGCATAGTTTCGCTTGCCGTGAGACAGATCAATGAGCTCATCTTCTGAGCAATGAATTATAAACACAGGCCTCGGGGCGATATTACCGATAATGTCTTCAGGGTTGAGTCGCTCCATATTTATGCCGGTCCGGATTTCTAACAGCCAGGTTGTTACAGTCAACAAGGGAAATGAGGGTAACCCGATATATTGCTCTATGATCTCGGCGTAGAGGTCGCGCAAATTAGACCATCCCGCTTCAAACACACCTGCACCAATCCGCAAATCTTTTTCCATTGCCATTATGGAGGTTGCAGCGCCCATTGAGGTTCCAAATACGCCAATGCTTTTAATTTTCTTTTGTTGCTGTAGATAGTCAACGGCTGCTGTTACGTCATTTTGTTCAAAATACCCCATGGACGAAAAAGATCGAACGTTTTGTCCGCTGTTGCGCAGATCAAGAGCTAGTAGATTAAAACCAGCCTGGTGCATAGCCTTAAACCAGCGCATGCCCTCGTGTCGGTCGGCGCCATGGCCGTGAACAAAAATAATTGCTTTGTTAGAATTCTCAGTAGGTATATACCAGGCACTTAACACATTGCCATCATCGGATTGAAAAGAGGTATCCTCAAAAGTAAGATCTATTTGCGAAGGATCACCGCAATAAATGAAATGTTCTTCACTACAGGTGTAGGAGGGGTGCATAACATTAGAAGAAAAGGTCCAAGCCAGCGTAAAAACACAGATACCTGCTATAACTAGCGCACTAGCGGCAGTAATGGCTATAGTTTTTTTGATGTTCCTCATGAGCGTGCTCTTAGATCTTAATGATAAAAGTGTCCAAAGTGTGCCACATATGCTCGATCAAGCTTTGTATTGGTTCACAGTTTGTCCACGTTAACCAGAATGACGCATGAGGCGCTGCTTTTGTCGGTTCCAGTCGCGTTCTTTGCTATCCATGCGTTTGTCATAGGATGCTTTGCCTTTGGCTAGGGCAATTTCACATTTGATCAGATGGTTCTTCCAATAAAGGGCAGTACAAACAGCAGTGTGACCTTTCTGATTAACCCCTTCTTCCAGTTTTTGCAGTTCTCGATGATTGAGTAATAATTTGCGCGTTCGCTTCGCATCAGTGACAAAGTGTGTTGAGGCGGATTGAAGAGGAGTGATATTAGTACCGATTAACCAGGCTTCACCATCCCGAATAAAGACGTAGGTGTCGGTGAGATTTACTTTACTTTCACGCAGACTTTTAACTTCCCAACCGAGCAGTACCAGACCCGCCTCGAATTTTTCTTCGATAAAGTAGTCGTGCCTCACTTTTTTATTGAGCGCAATAGTGTTTGATTGCTGCTTCGGCTTCTTTTTAGTCATGGCGTAATTATACGTTGCGCCCATGGTTTGTCATGAATTATTGCTATTTATGCTGACAAACTAAATACATAGGGCATTTATTAGGTTCTTGGTCGGGGAATGAGTACAATTTAGATTCGATAAATGGAGATAACTCTATGGCACTACAACAAAAAGGAATGCATGGCACGTGGGCTAGTCGTTGGACATTTATTATGGCGGCAACAGGCTCAGCTGTCGGATTGGGGAATATGTGGAAATTTCCCTATGTTGCGGGGAGCAACGGTGGTGGGGCATTTGTACTTATTTACCTAGGATGCATTTTGTTGATTGGTGTGCCGGTGATGATGGCGGAGGTGTTGATAGGTCGCCATGGTCGGCAAAGCCCAATTAATTCCATGAATGAGGCGGTTGCTGACAGCAATGCCAATTCAAGATGGCGCTCTGTGGGATGGCTAGGTGTACTGGCGGGTTTATTGATTCTATCCTTTTATGCAGTGATTGCCGGCTGGGCGCTGGACTATATCCTATTAATATCTTCTGGTGATCTTCAAGGCATTAATGGTGCTGCAGCTGGTGCAGCTTTTGATAATCTGTTGTCCAATCCTGGACGACTTATTATGTGGCAGACATTATTTATGGCACTTTGTGTCATTGTTGTTATTGGCGGTGTTAAAAGAGGTCTGGGGATAGCGGTAGAAACGCTAATGCCACTGCTCTTTTTAATGATGTTAATGTTGTTAGTATTTGCCTTCCTGAAGGGAAATTTTGAAGCTGCAGTTAACTTCTTGTTCAGTTTTAATTTAGATGCTTTAACTTGGCGCGGTGTGCTAGAGGCGATGGGCCAAGCATTTTTTACCCTGAGTATTGGTATGGGAGCAATCATGGCTTACGGTGCTTATATGCCGCAGGATGCGAATATTGGTAAAACGATCCTTATCGTTGCGTTCTTTGACAGTGCCGTGGCTATTATTTCTGGTTTGATTATTTTCTCCATTGTATTTGCAACGCCAGGTATTGAGCCTAGTGCCGGGCCAGGGTTGATGTTTATTAGCTTGCCCGTTGCGTTTGGGAGTATGCCTGGGGGTCTATTGATTGGCGCAGTGTTCTTTGTACTGGTATCGATCGCGGCCTGGAGTTCGGCTATTTCACTGCTTGAGCCTTGTGTTGCTTGGTTAATGGAGGCAAAGAGCATTAGTCGAGCCAAGGCGAATTTAGTGATCGCAGGTACCGCGTGGGTGTTGGGTTTAGGGAGTGTGTTTTCCTTTAATATTTGGTCTGAATACAAGGTAGCCGGATTTACCTATTTTGATTTTCTCGATTTTCTTACAGCCAACATTATGCTGCCCATCAGTGGTTTATTGATTACTCTGTTTGTAGGCTATGTGATTAAACGCGAGGTGATCGATTTTGAGATGCAAGGCACCTCAGACAAAGTTATGGAGGTATGGCAATTCACCATTAGGTACATTGCTCCCTTTGCCATTAGTTTGGTATTCATAATGGGTGTTTATGACAAATTTTTTGCATGATGGATAATAACTTTTGACGAGTATTAAGCGTTCAGCACTTGTTATGCATTCTGCCCAAGCAATGTATGACCTAGTCAATGATGTGTCTTGTTATCCTAGCTTTATGGATGGCTGTCAGGGAGTTGAGATTTTTGAACAGAGTTCCTCGACTATGCTTGCACGGCTGGATTTAAAAAAAGCGGGGGTTGGCCTTAGTTTAATGACTCGAAACCACCTTAAGGCTCCCTCGCAAATAAATATGACCCTCGAAGATGGTCCATTTAAGCACTTTCGCGGAGATTGGACATTCACGCGGCTGTCTGATGCAGCCTGTAAAGTCGAACTTGATATGGAGTTTGATTTTAGTAGTAAAACATTAAGTTTTGCTGCCTCTAGTTTATTCTCAGGTGTAGCAAATAATTTGGTCGATTCACTGTGTCAAAGGGCCGATTATGTCTATGGGAAAAGCAGTGGGTAATATCGATAGTTCAATCAACATTGAGGTCGCTTACGCGATGCCAGAATCTCAGGTATTGCTTGATATCACTGTTCCTTTGGGTACTACAGCAATGCAAGCTGTCGAGCAATCTGGCGTGCTACAACAGTTCCCAGAAATTGATCTAGCTACCAGTAAATTGGGGATATTTGCTAGGGTATTAGGGACTCAAGGAACCCCGGAGCCCAATATGTATGAACTACGGGAGGGCGATAGGGTTGAAATTTATCGACCACTGATATTGGACCCCAAAGAAATTCGACGACGCAGAGCAGAAACTGCTCGAAAGAAAAAAGACGCTTCAGAAAGCTAGTTGGCCGTTTCTGTGTAGTCACTCACTATTTCTTTCAGGACATCCTGATCGTCAAAATAGATGGTGACGTGTCTTTTGGTTTCTATACCAGTGGGTGAAAGGTGCCTGAACGGGTAATCCCAGCGGCTTTGATCAAACGTATCTGAAATCAATGGCGTTCCCAAAACGAATCGCACTTGAGCTTTTGTCATCTCAGGTTGAAGTGTATCAATCATGTCTTGGTCAAGAATATTACCCTGTTGGATATCAATTTTATGTACCCCCGGGAATTTGACCCAACTGCAACCGGATGAGAATAGAGTTAGGAAAACTAGAGATAGTAGAATTATTCGCATAGCGGGGTTCCAGTTGAAGACGAGAAGGTAGATAATAACTAAATACTTTGACATAAAGAAGAGTAAACAATGAATCATAATGATCAGGAGCTAAAAAAAGCCGGTCTCAAGGTTACATTACCTAGGATAAAAATATTACAAATTCTGGAAAGCGCTCCTGAGTGGCATATGACAGCTGAAGATATCTATCAAGCTTTGCGAGATGCAGAGGAAGATGTTGGTATCGCAACGGTTTACCGCGTATTAACTCAGTTTGAGGCAGCAGGATTGATAACAAGACATAGTTTTGACAATGGTCCTGCAGTATATGAGTTAGATCGCGGTGATAGTCATGATCATATGGTATGCACAGAGACGGGAAGAGTGGTGGAGTTCCACAGCGTAGAAATTGAAGAGCTTCGCGAAAAAGTAGCGAAAGATAATGGGTTTCAAGTCGTTGGCCATAACTTAGTCTTGTACGTAAAACCGCTTTGATGTCCAAATCTTAGACTCACCGTATTATCTTAATATAAGTCACCTTTATCTGATGCCTACACTTGAACAAATAGAAGCTTTTCTGAACGCATGGGCCGATCTCATGTGGAGTACCCCGTTGGTGGTACTGTTGGTAGGTGGCGGTTTGTTTTTCATGATTTATTCGCGATTTAGACCCTACCGTTACTTTGGTCATGCCATTGACTTGCTGCGCGGTAAGTACAGTGATCCAAACGACCCAGGTCATATTCCTCACTCCCAAGCGTTGTCCACGGCGCTGTCAGGGACTTTAGGGTTAGGTAATATCGCTGGAGTGGCGATCGCCATAAGTATGGGTGGTCCGGGGGCGGTGTTTTGGATGTGGGTGACTGCTATCGTGGGTGTTTCCACTAAGTTTTACACGGCATCTTTGGCGGTAATGTATCGAGGCCAGGATGGAGATGGAATGCTTCAAGGTGGCCCCATGTATGTTATTAGGGAGGGGATGGGTCATCGCTGGTATCCTTTGGCAGTGTTATTTGCTTTAGCTTGTACTATTGGTGCGTTGCCTCTTTTTCAGGCTAATCAATTTATCCAATTACTTCGAGATGTGGTGGCAATTCCAGCAGGAATAGCGACTGCTGAGAATCACTTCGTTTTTGACCTTGTTTCTAGTTCCGTGGTGGCTGTTCTAGTAGGTTTAGTTATTGCTGGTCGCATTGAGCGTATTGGTCGAATCACGGTGAGGCTAGTGCCGGCCATGGTGCTACTTTATCTCTACATGACAATTACAGTGCTCTATACGTTTGCTGCAGATATTCCAGCAACGCTGATGTTGATTGTGACTGATGCGTTTACGGGTGAGGCGGTTGCGGGAGGTTCTATTGGTGCGGTCATTTTGATCGGAGTGCGTCGAGGGGCTTTTTCTAATGAAGCAGGTATTGGTACTGAATCTATGGCTCATGGGGCGGCGAAAACCCAAGAACCCATAAGAGAAGGTATTGTTGCCATGGTTGGGCCCGTGGTGGACACCTTGGTGGTCTGTACCTGTACGGCGTTGATTATATTACTAACTGGTGTTTGGCAAAGTGCGGAAGGCGCAGAGGGTGTAACACTTACTGCGCGGGCAATTGAGCAGGTATTCCCAGTTACTGGAATATACCTGCTACTGATTATGGTCGGTTTGCTGAGCTTTAGCACTATGGTCACCATGTGGTTTTATGGGGCTAAGTGCACTGGATTCCTGCTTGGATCGCACCGACAGCACTACTATACGCCTATTTATTTGGCCTTATTACTCGGGGGTGCGGTGGTATCGATGGATATCGTTAACGGGCTGATTTTGGCGACTTACGCGACGATGGCAATACCCACAATGATTTCTGCTTTGTATTTAGCGCCTAAGGTAAATCAGGCGGCAAATATTTACTTTGCGAAACTTCGTCAGAAAGATTAATTCAAAGCAACTCTTCAATATTTTTAGAGATCGCCTCAGGTTTAGTGACTGGCGCAAAACGCTCTATCACTTGGCCGTCACGATTGACTAAAAATTTGGTAAAGTTCCATTTGATACTGTCTGTAATAAGCCCTTTGGCTTGTTTTGTAAGATGTGCATACAGGGGGTGCTGGCCAGAACCATTCACTTCAATTTTACCCATCACAGGGAAGCTAAGCCCGTAGTTTAGTTGGCAGAATTCTTGTACAGCTGCATTACTTCCTGGTTCCTGCGCACCAAATTGATTGCAAGGCATAGCAACGACGACCAATCCGCGCTCGCTGTATTTGTCATGAAGCCTTTGCAAACCTTCGTATTGAGGGGTAAAGCCACACTTACTCGCAGTATTAACAATCAAGACCACTTTTCCTTTATAGTCTCTTAAAGATTGCTGGTCTCCTGAGCTGGTTGGTACTGAAAAATCATAAATAGATTGAGTCTCTGACACAGTGAATATCCTTCTGTCTTGAATTGATGATTTGAATTATTTAAAAGAATGCTCTGGTGCTGGAAAAGTTCCAGAACGGACTTCATTACCAAAGGCGGTAATAGCGTCCTGAATACTGTTAGATTCCTTAAGGAAGTCCTTAGAAAACTTGGGTAAACGCTGTGAAATCCCTAACATGTCTTGCAGAACGAGTACCTGTCCATCAGTACCAGGCCCTGCTCCAATACCGATGACGGGAATATTGAGGGCAGCACTTAAATCGTCACCTAGGGATGAAGGCACACATTCGACGACCATAAGATCAGCGCCCGCTTCTTCTAGAATTAACGCTTCTTTTATCATTTGGTCGGCGGCATGATCGTCTTTACCTTGCACTTTATAGCCGCCAAGCTTGTGAACTGACTGTGGAGTAAGACCAACGTGACCGCACACAGGAATACCTCGCTCAGTCAGCAAATAAACGGTATCTGCCAGCCACTCTCCCCCTTCTAACTTAACCATTTGCGCGCCTGCTTGCATAATAACGGCAGCGTTATCAAGCGCGTTGACCTCTGTAGAGTAAGACATGAACGGCATATCACTGACCAAAAGGGAGCGTTTGTTGCCTCGTTTAACGGCTGCGGTATGGTATGCCATTTCATCAACGGTAACAGGAATAGTGCTATCACAGCCTTGGATAACATTGCCTAATGAATCCCCTACTAATGAGACTTCAATGCTAGAGCTTTCGATTAAACGAGAAAAAGTGTAGTCATAGGCAGTCAAAACTGCGAACTTCTCGTCGTTTTCTTTCATTGCATTTAAGGTACTTATGGAAATTGTCTTCATGTTTTAAATCTCAGCTTGCGCTTAATCTGGTCTCCCAAGGTACTAAGTTTCTCCTAGGAAGACAAGGAGGAGACGGCTAGTTTTTCATCAATTGGCTGGGGATTGTAGTAGTGCCGCCCTGATTGAGTCTGCAGTATGTGTCGCACTAAATTATGATAATCGCTTTCACTTTTAGCCAGATCAATCACTGAGGTGTTAACGATAAGTAGAGGGGTATCGTCATAGTGATAGAAAAACTGTGTATAAGCATCATTCAGTTGCTGGAGATAGGACTCTTCAACAGGCTTCTCTATTTCATTACCTCGCTGTTGGAGTCGCTTATAAAGCGTGGCTGTTGGTGCCTGTAAGTAGATCACTAAGTCAGGTTTAGGAAGGTCAGTAATTATATTTTCATAGACTGTTTGATAGAGACGATATTCATCATCATCCAGAGTGACTCTGGCAAATAATGGGTCTTTCTCAATGAGAAAATCAGAGATTCTGACCTGTTGAAAAATATCCCCCTGCCGCAAAGCCTGCAGTTTTTGCATTCGTTGGAACAAAAAGTGGAGTTGGAGCGGCAGTGCGTAGGTACGACGATCTTTATAAAATCGCTCCAAGAATGGATTTGTCTCCGGTTCTTCTAGCAGAATGTCATAATTAAAACTGGCAGCCAGGCGTTTAGCTAAGGTTGTTTTTCCCACACCAATAGGGCCTTCAACGGCTATGTAGCTGGGAATTGATATGGTCGAACGCTCTAAGTTTAGATTTAAAAATAGACTATCGTCCACAACTAACCCCTATGTTGGTGAGGGCAAACCCCTACAGTTTCACGATACCTTGATCAGAACACTTTGCCAATAGATCAGCAGTGCTTTTACCATTTGCAGAGGAAAAATTTGGCTTAAGCTCTAGCAATGGAACTAACACGAAGGCTCGCTCTTCAATTCGCGGATGCGGAATGATCAGTCTGGTATTGTGGATGCTTTGTTGTCCAAAGATCAATATATCCAAATCTAATGTTCGCGCTCCCCAGTGCTCTTTGCGTTCTCGACCATGTTCATTTTCAATTTGTTGAAGGTAGTCCAGCAATGCTAGGGGTGTGAGACTCGTTTTCACTTGAGCTACCGCATTAATAAACTCTGGTTGGTTTTGTGGGCCTACCGGACTTGTACGATAAAAGCAGGAACTATTTAGTTGATGTATCTTTGGATGATCAGAAATTTCTGCTAAAGCGTTTTGAAGTTGCTGTTGCGGGTCGTCCATCGAGCCAGAAAGATTGCTACCGAGACCAATATAGACAGTTTCCATCAGTTGTCAGTCTGCTTTTTCTTTTTTGGACCTCTATGTCTTCGTCGCTTTTTCCCTGAGTTGCCCATTGCCTCGGACATTTTAAGCTGTTCTTCTGGACTAACTTCTTGATATTTGGTCCACCAATCTCCTAAACCATCCAAATCTTCTCCAGCCTGTTCGCGTAATAAAACAAAATCATACCCGGCGCGAAAGCGAGGATGCTCTGAGAGTCTTTTTGCTCGTTGACCTCCGCGTCTTGGTAGTTGCAGTTGGAGATCCCATATTTCTCGCATTGGAATGGTAAAGCGTTTCGGGATGGCGGTAATCATAATTTGTTTGGCAATGACTTCTGAAGCTGCCTTACCTTGAGCATAGTTGGGCGAATGACCCTGAGATCTATAGTGAGATGCCAGTTTTTCTACCGCGGGCCAAAGTAAGGCTGCATATATAAATGCCGGTGTTACTCTTTTATTGGAGCTGATACGGAGATCGGTATTGATAAATGCCTGTTCAAATAGCTGGTTAGCATTGGAGCTTCCATCTTTAGCTAATCTACTTGCTTGGGGAGCAATATAGTCAAACAATTGATATTCCCGAAGCAAGGCATAGGTGGCTGCGCCATACCCACTCATAAATAACTTTAGGGTTTCATCAAAAAAACGTGGTGGCGACACATGGCTTAAGTCGGAGCAAAGATTACGCATTGGCTTGGCTGTTTTGCTTTCAATACCAAACCCTAATTTAGCGGCAAATCGTGCGACTCGTAATAAGCGCACAGGATCTTCTCGATAGCGTGTGGAAGGTATGCCAATCATTCTAATGGTTCTATTATCAATATCACTCAAGCCATCAGTGAAGTCATGGATAGTATTGTCGCTTGGGTCGTAATAAAGTGCATTTACGGTAAGGTCGCGCCGGCTGGCATCTTCACTAACATTACCAAAAACATTATCTCTGGTTAGCATACCGCTTTGACTCTGCTGTCTGAGGCCTGAGCCCTTATCGTTAGAGCCTAAATCGCTCTCTTCGTTGGAGCGAAACGTTGTTACTTCGATTAATTCTCGGCTAAATTGCACATGAACAATTTGGAATCGTCTCCCAATAATCCGGGAGCGACGAAATAACGCTTTGATCTCAGATGGCTCAGCGCTAGTAGCGACATCAAAATCTTTAGGGATAATATTAAGCAGAAGATCTCTAACTGAACCGCCCACGACATAGGCTTCATATCCTGCGCGTTGGAGGGTTTCAACCACTCTTCGTGCATCTTTACTAACCATGTTTGGTTTGAGAGAGTAGAGTCCAGCATCAACGACAGACGGGCTTAATTTAGTATTTTTCTTGTCGAACAAATTGGTGATGCGTTTAAGCATTGAGTGCGGACCGGTAGCGTTTCTGTGGACGGTAGTTTATCAGAGGATAAGTTCTTGGGTGTGACTTATTAACTACTTCATTCCTTTGCTTCATTGATTGGGATATTAAACGACTTGATGCAAAAAGGGGATGCCGCAAGACAACCCCTTTTAAATGAGCTTTGAGGCCGGAGCCTGTCAAACCCTTTCGCAATCTAACGTTATTATTATTATTTATTATTATTATTAACCACACATATAGTCTGGTCTTTCCATTTTAATTATAAATCTACTGACTTCAAGCATTTAGCCTATCTTTTTACGCATAATTTACTAAAAAATTATTTTTTGTTTCGGGTGATTCCTAGCTTATTCCGTCTCTCCCAAAGGCTCTTGCGACTAATACCGAGTTTTCCTGCTAGCACGGTTTCACTCATCTGGTCTTGATTTTCAGTAACAAATGCAGCGAAGTATTCTTCGAGTGACATAAAGTCTGCATCTCTTGAAGAATGTGATGTAACCTCAGACAGGTTGTCTGTTTTGTCTTGATTTTGTGCAGTATTTGAAAGAGCTCGCTTTACTGACTGGATCAACTCTTCGTGATCAAAAGGTTTAGAAATATAGTCAGCTGCGCCTTGTCGCATAATGTCTACTGCCGACCTGAGGCTGGCATAGCTTGTCATTATGATGACAGGAACTGCCCCTGCTAAATTGATAAGTTCAGAGCCAGGGTTACCTGGAAGCCTAAGGTCACTAATAATTAGATTAAATTCTTTGATGTTATATCGACTCAGCGCTGCTTTTACACTCACCGCATCATTCACTACATAGTTATGTCGCTCTAATAACTTAACCAGAGAGGTTCTTATGATCTCTTCATCTTCGACAACTAAAATTTTCGAAAGCGGTTGGTTCATCGTCTTGCACTATTCATAGAAACTGAACTCACTTGGATATATTCTCATGCCTGATTTTCAGGTTTATTAAAAGTCAAAGCAACGGTGGTGCCGCAGGTATTATTCTCAGCAGGACTGTTTATGGTAATGTCGCCATCAAGTCCTTTTACAAGATTAAATACTACCCAAAGACCCAAGCCTGTGCCTTTTCCAGGATCTTTAGACGTCACGAAGGGTTCAAACAGTTGAGACTGAAGGCTTTGTGTGATGCCAGTTCCAGAATCATTAATGGTGATCCTTATCTTGCCATCCGCCTCAGTTGCCAGGATAGTGACCTCGCTATCTGCTGTTGAAGCGTCTCGACTGTTACTGAGAAGGTTAAGAAAAACCTGTATTAGTTGATGGTAGTCCCCAAGAATCTCAAAATCAGATGGTATATTAGCCTTAAATTGAACCTGGGATGCATTGTTCCCTAGAGTTAAAAGTTGGATTGTTTCTTCAGCTACTTCATGCAAATTTACTCGCTGTAAATTCTTAATTATAGATTTCTCTCCGCGGGAAAAATTAATCAGAGATTCAACAATTCGATTGATGCGGCTGGTTTGTGACAGAATGTGCTCGGCTGTTTCAAGAACTTGCTTAGAATCACTTTCATGCTCAAGGTTTTGCGCCAAGCAGGCGATACCCGTGACTGGATTACCAATCTCATGGGCGACACCAGCAGCAAGACGACCCACCGAAGCTAGCCGTTCGTTGTTGATAGACTTCTGTATCAAAAGTACTGATTCAGTTTTTTCCTCGATAAGTAAAATGACTTCGTCATTGATATCATCAATTGGCACCCCTGTAGATTTCTGGAAGGTAAACCAGCGTCGTTTTCCATTGAGTTCCATAGAAACATTGTCGCGAATAATGTCGTCACTGGCCACAAAACCAGTAATCTCCTTATTCCAGGGCTCAGGTAAGTCAGCGATTGAGCTGCCAAAGGCACTGCTGTTATCAAGGTTGGTATATTCCGAAATTGCCTCATTCCATTTTAAAATTTCACCGTTTTGGTCAAGAGAGACAATACCAATGGGTAATTTATCTAAAATTTCTCGATGATGAACTCTGAGCTTATTGAGCTCACTAGCGATACCCGTTAATTGATTACCATGAACGGCAAGAACTGATTCAAGAACAAAAAGATCTTCTGGTTGATTACTTAATGATTTTGGTGGCGGGAATGCCTCGCTCATAACGTTTTCTGTGGTAAGAACACCAAGACGCATGTTAAGGGATGCGTTAATGGTATCCCTTATCTGTCTTAGAGCAGCTGGTCTCGCTTCATCGGCATCGAATCCTAGCGTCTCTAGAGCATTTTTCACTTCGATATTGGCATCTTCACCGAGTACAAAAAATAATTTTTGAGTGAGCTCCTCGACTGTTTTTTGACCCAGCTCCACACGGATAGGGATATACACATTGTCAGCCATACAAATCGATGCATAGGTATTTTCTTTCTCATCCATTTTGGTAAATATAGAAAACAAAGTACAAAGGGTAATGTTCAGTAATAATGCTTCGATGGCCCAAACTTCCCAAGCTTGCATGCCAAACAGCAGTGATTTCCCAATGATGGGAATCTGCCACTCCCAATCTCCGAATATTAATGGAAGCGCTAATGAAATTAGCCAAAGAAACATGCCTCCAATGAGACCGGCAATAAAACCCTTACGATTGGCCTTGGGTAGGTACATCGCCGCTATTAGACCTGGGGTAAGTTGGGCTAGACCCGAAAAGCCAACTAAATATAAATCGATAATACTTCGAGACTTTATACTCAGGCTTAAAGTAACAAAAAACAGCATTAGTCCGACTGCCAGAGCCAGATGAGTGCGCGTAATCCAATAAGATAAATTGATTTGTTGAGTTAAATTCTTATCGGGTAAAATCATACTGTTTAGTATCATACGACTGCCCAGTATCGTTAAGCTAGAACAAACAGCGATGGATAAAAGCAAAATACTGGCGAGGCTGAGGCTGGCGACTACAGGCTGGTTCATCATTATCGGCAGGGCGAAAAGATACTCTTGAAATGATGAAGATGATTCTAGGTTAAGTCCACTCCAAAGCATTGGGTACAAGGGAATACAGGCTAAAAGTATTATTAGGGGATATGCCCAGGATGTCATGCTGGCTTGGCGATCAGTAATAGTTTCAGTGACCAGAACATTAAAGTTCGTGGGGAACGACAGACCTGCAGCAAGGAAAATAATAAAGAGACTGTAGGAAGTGTCTAACCGTTTTATGGTCTCTTGTTGCCCACTCAGTATCACCCATGAGTCCATTGCCTCAAGACCACCAAAACTATTACCGATACTGATCCACGCTGAAATCGCCAAAGCGACTAAGAGAAGTGCACCTGCGGTCGCTAAAATGAGTCTCAAATTGCTTTGAGCACCGGAGTTAATCGTGTAATGGCATATCAACCCAACGACACCTAGCATAGTCACTAGTGTCATTATCTGCATATCACTATTGAAAATAATATTTATTACCGAGGAGGCAGCCAGCAGTTGAGCAAATATGAGTGGAACTATCGCCAGAATAGTTGCAATCGTGGCTGCAATAGCTACTTTCCTGCCCCTGTATCGAAACGTCAAGAAATCCACACTGGTTGCTAATCTAATGACATTACTTAGCCTGCGAATAGGAAAGAGAACCAGCGGTGCTATAACAAACACTAATGAGAATGCAAACAACGCAATTATCATGCTGTAGCCATAACGGCCGGCCATTTCAATCGAACCCATGGCCATAAGTACTCCGGAACTAGCTAAAAGAGCTAGAGTCAGAATAATATTTTCACCTCCCTTAGTATTCCAAGAGGCGATAACTCTAAGGAGGATGTATCCTAAGATAATTATCGCAATGGTGCAGATGGCCAGTTGAGAATTCATTTTCTCCCTCGCTCACGATTCAATGTATAGACTGAAAAAACCATAAGAGCCCAAACACTAAAAGGCCTAAACCAATGGCCACTGGGCTCCATTGCCCATTGAAAGGAAAGGGGGAAGACAACAATGCACAGCAAAAGTAGAGTTGCGACTAACCGATAATTAAACATAAGTATGACTTAAAAAAACTTGTTGTATGGCTGACTCGATTGTTGATGGTATTGAAGGTTGCCTCTCAAAGCAAACCCAGCCATTGGGCAACGAGGATACTAAAATCCCTCGGGAGCAGTTAAGGTTAATTTAGCAGGTACTTGTGTTTGGTCCCAGTGATCAATAGCCCAGGTCAGAATATGGCCAATTGTCAGTTGCCGTAGCTCATTTGGGGGCGACTGCTTTAACCAGTTAAGCGCAACCCATAGATTAATTGCCTCCTGCCCATAGGGCAGTCCTGCAGCCAGATTTTGCTTGCTCAATTTTTGACCCCACTCATTATTGGCCACTGGCAGATGGGCGTACTGAGGCTGAGAATACCCAAGAATTTTTTGTAAATAGATCTGGCGGGGCGTTGAGTCCAATAGGTCTGAGCCACGCATAATATGAGTAATGCCCTGAAAGTGATCGTCCACTGTCACCGCTAATTGGTACGAGAAAAGGCCATCTCTCCGTCTGACGATAAAGTCGCCCACCTGCGTGTCTAGATGCTGGCTGTAGTGGCCGATAATTTGATCAGTAAATTCGATTGTTTGTTGCGAAGGCTTTAAATGGAGTCTGGTCCCATTACCATGAATACTGAGATTCAGAGGCCGACAATGACCATCATATATGCCGTTAAGTTCAGTAATGCGTTTTCGAGAGCATTCACAGTTATATGCAAAATCTTGTTTTTTTAAGTCATTGACGATTTCGGCGTAGTTATCCAATCGGCTACTTTGATAGAGTACTTCGTCATCCCAGAGGAGGCCATGGGCTTCTAGCTGTTTTAGGATATGATCGCTTGCACCTTTGACTTCCCTGGGAGGATCGATATCCTCCATTCGCACTAACCATTTTCCGCCTTGCCGCTTCATATCTAGATAGCTAGCCAAAGCGCATACAAGGGATCCAAAATGCAGAGGACCTGACGGGGAGGGAGCGAAGCGGCCAATAGGAATTGCTTCTGACATGATTTACGCCAACGAGCTTAGGAAAGGTAAAGCTGAGACTAGCTATACTGTGGTCTAGAATCAGCCGCCGGTGAGCTGCTTTTCTTTAATTTCGTCCAACGTTTTGCAGTCAACGCAAAGATCAGCTGTGGGACGAGCTTCTAATCTGCGGATACCTACTTCTATTCCGCATTGATCGCAAAAGCCATAGTCATCCTCTTCAACACGAACAAGAGTCTTATCAATCTTCTTAATTAACTTCCGCTCTCTATCACGAGTGCGAAGTTCCAAACTGAACTCTTCTTCCTGTGTTGCACGATCTGCTGGATCAGGAAAGTTAGCGGCCTCGTCTTTCATGTGGGTTACGGTTCGATCGACTTCTTCCATTAACTCAAGACGCCAGGCTTTTAGAATCTGCTTAAAATGCTCTCGCTGATTTTCATTCATGTATTCTTCGTTCTTCTTTTCCACGTAAGGGCTCAAGCCGTGGAGAGTCACGGAGCTTGCCTTTACCGCCTTTACTTTCTTGGTGGTTTTTGCCTTAGGTTTCGCTTTTTCTTTTGCTGTGGCCATGAATTAAGTCCGATATTGGTCTTGTGCTAAAAAATTTGAGCCGAGTTTATAGAGATTTTTTACTCATTTATCAAGCAATATTTTGTTATTTTAAATATCTATGGATTAAGGAGTAAGGATTGAAGACCTGATAATAGTAGACCATAGTTGCAATAAATAATGGATTATAGACACTTTTATCTTTTAAATTGTTAAATTACAGGGCTGTTTAGATCGGATCTCAACACTATGCAAACTTCACCAATACTATTCCCTGGATCTTTTGTTCGGCGCTATAAACGATTTTTTACTGACATAATTGATGAAAAGGGAAATCTACTGACGGTCCATTGTCCGAATACCGGCTCTATGAAGAATTGTCAGGTAGAGGGATCAGACTGTTGGTATTCGCTATCAGACAATCCGAAGCGAAAGTTACAGGGTACCCTGGAGATTGTAACTACTAGTCATGGTCAATTGGCAGGCATCAATACTTTAAATGCTAATCGCTTGGTCGCAAATGCATTGGAGTGCAAAATTATTCCTGAATTAGCGTCTTATGACACAGCGTCTAGAGAGGTGCGATATGGTTCGGAGAAAAGCCGTATTGATTTTTTGCTCCAGGATAGTGCTAACCATTTACCCGATTGTTATGTTGAGGTGAAAAGTGTGACTTTAGATATGGGTAATGGTCTTGCGATATTTCCAGATTCTGTAACTGCCCGCGGTACTAAACATCTGCGTGAGTTGATGGCCATGGCAGAGTCTGGCAAGCGAGCCGTGCTTTTGTTTTGTGTGCAGTTAAATAGGGCGACTCAGGTTGAGGTGGCTGCAGATATTGATCCTGTTTATGCCGAAACCTTGACTAAGGCCGTTTCCAGTGGTGTAGAGGTCATTGCTTGGAAGATAAAAATAGGTCATGAGGGTATTGTTTTAGATCAGCAGATTGACTGTTTAAGTAATCTTCCTTTGATGGGTTAAATAGATTAAGGATTCTTTTTTAAGGATTATTTTGATTTTTGAAAATATTGGCGTATAACCTTTGGTAAGCAAAAGTAAAGAGTAGTGCCTAGGATTGCTATGACTAAAACCCAAAAAATTGAAGAGGATATTTTAACTGGTTCAACAGAATGCCATTTGGTCAGCGTGGGCGCACATAATCAGCAGTTTATGTTGATTCATGAAATGGTTCTGGATCCTTTTTATCGTTTGCGAGCCGACGCTGAAAAGCAGGGGTTCGATCTTTGTATTTGTAGTGGTTTCAGGTCATACGAGCGCCAACTAGCAATCTGGAATGGAAAGCTATCGGGTAATCGGCCAGTTTATGATCAATCTGGAAAGCCTTTAAAGTTGAATCAATTGAATGACTGGGAAAAGGTTCAAGCGGTATTGCGTTGGTCAGCCATGCCTGGAGCTTCTCGGCACCATTGGGGTACGGATATAGATATTTTTGATGCGAATGCTATGACTGAGGGATATCAAATTCAGTTGACTCCCGAGGAATGTGAGGGACAGGGGCTTTTCGCACCAATGCACCAATGGTTAACTGGGGCCCTCGCTAATGGTAAACAGAATACATACGGTTTCTTTCAGCCCTATGCTACAGACAAAGGAGGTGTGGCACCTGAGCGGTGGCATCTCAGTTATGGACCGATAGCGAAGATCTATGGAGAGCAACTTAGCAAGTCTATCATTAGACAGAAGCTCTCTAGGGACGCAAACTTAATGTACTTAGATGTTGTTCTTGATCATCTTGATGAAATATTTGAGCGCTTTGTACAAATTTAAACTAGGTATCAGTAGGTGTTTATAACTATGGTGAAAGAAGATTCCGTTTGGGCTCTGATGATTGAAGAGGCCAGAAATTTGGTTGATGCAGAGCCAGATATGATGTCATTTGTGCAGCGTTCAATTCTCGACCATACCTGTTTCGACTCCGCTCTTAGCTATAACCTTGCTAATCAGTTAAATGAGCAAGATCTGTCCTTCCCCAGTTACACCTCTATTATTCAAGATGCTATGGAGGCTGACCCTTCGATAGGAGTCAGCATGAGATTAGATATTATTGCGTGTTTTGAGCGTGATGCCGCCTGTGATAAATATCTCATACCACTATTATTTTTTAAAGGTTTTCAAGCTCTGCAAATACAGAGGATCGCCCATTGGTATTGGACTAATAATCGAAAGGCACTGGCCTATTTTCTCCAGAGTAAGATGGCTGAAAATTTTGATGTTGACATCCATCCCGGTGCCCAAATAGGCTCAGGCATTATGATAGACCACGCTGTCGGCTTGGTCGTGGGTGAAACTACTGTAATTGGTGACAATGTATCGATTTTGCATTCTGTAACCTTGGGAGGAAGCGGAAGTGTTACCGCAAAGCGTTGTCCTAAAGTAAGCGATGGAGTCATGATTTCAGCCGGAGCAAAGGTTATTGGAGACATTACCATTGGCGAAGGGGCAAAAATTGGAGCTGGAAGTCTGGTACTCCATTCAGTGGCCCCACATGTTACCGTCGCAGGAGTGCCTGGTGTTGTAGTGGGAGCTCCTATTGAAAAAATGCCCGCGTTAGAAATGAATCAAAATCTAGACAATTAAACGGTATACATCATGTCTCAAAAAGGTATTTTAGGTTTGCTCCATCGTCGAGTTATAAAAACGACGATCCACTCAATGCAGGGCTTGACTGCGTCGTTTAAGTCTCAGGAGGCTTTTCGTTGTGAAGTGGCTGCGCTGATGGTTCTGGTGCCAGCAGCATTCTGGATCGCAACTGACAGCCTGCAGTTACTGATGCTTTTAGGCGTTATTTTGATCGTCTTGATAGTTGAGCTTCTCAATACGGGCATTGAGATTGTTGTTGATCGCATCGGATTGGAATTCAACGAATTGTCAGGGCGCGCCAAAGATGTAGGTTCTGCAGCAGTTTTGATGTCTTTATTATTGTTTCTTTTGGTGTGGGGAGTGATCCTCTATGAAAATGTTTTTTCATAAAAACCTCATTCTTTAAAGACATACAGACGCAAGATGCATGATTTGCTTTTCTAACAATAGCTGTCGTTGTTCTGGAAAGCCTTCAAATATAAAGCAGTCTTTTTCATGCGGGCTAAATCGTGCGATAGAGCTCAACTTGTCAATGGTGTACTCTTCCATGGAAATAGCGATCACATCACGATCAATTGATTGAGCTATGGCTTTTGACTTTTCTTTTAAAGTAAAAATATTTTCGTGATAACTAAATATTGGCAGCATTGGGATGTTGTCACTGCATACTGTCCAGTTGATCTCCAGATCAATGCCTAATTTCTTTGATAGTTTCATAAGAAGTTGTTGTAAGGAGTATACGGCCATCAGACATACCAAAATATGCTGTTTGGACACCTCGGTAGAGCGAATGTAAAAGCAGATATTTCCATCGACTCCTTCAAGCCTTTGACCACCGTACAGTTCAAGGGTGCGCTCGGTACAAAGGTCTATGTTTTCAAATAGTAGGTCTAGATTTTCGTGGCTAAGTTGCTTGTTAAGGCTTCTACGATTTTTGATGGTTGCGCTCACAAGGGAGCAGTAGTATCCATTGTCGGAGGAATGGTCTACTTGTCTTGAGGCAGACAATAGTGGTTGGATTTTTTTCTCTAGTGCCTGCATTTCGTCGATCATAGGGTCGTTGCTGCCGGGTAACCGATTAGTCAACAATCTTAGTCGACGGGAAAGTCCATCAGAGAATTGATAGCTAACATAGGTAGAGGCTCCAGTGAACATAAGCCAGGCTAGCATCCATAATAGGAAAATCTGTGAATATGCACTATAGATGGGTTGGCTAATAACTGATATTGTCAGAGTTCCAGCCAGGGCGTCCTCAAGTTCGATGCTATGTCTGAAATTCTCTAGTCTTTGTGGAGTTTCTTGAGATTGAGAGCTTTGAGCAATCAATGTATTTGCTACGTCATATAAACTAGCGCTGTAGATAGCTGGATCTTCAGTGGCGTTTCTCAGAGCGAACTGGATTCCGATAATATCATTGCTAAAAAGAGGGGTGCGGATACTTTCAGCCAGTTGTTTGAGGGTAGATCGGCTTTTATCTTGGACTGCCTGATTTGAGAGTTTAGTGGTTTGGGACACAATAATAATCCAGCTGAGAAGCCCAAATACCAAACAAGCTAAAGCTATTAGCGCAGGTAATTTAACTCTTATTGAGTATTGGCGTCGCATTCTCAAACCTTGGGTAAATTATTTTCCCTGCATTCTATCCTATTCGCTCAGCTTTTATATAATGGTCACTGGAAAAATGATGGGATGTCATAATGTGAAACAAGTTTTGTTAATTAATGTTTACGGTGAAGATAAGCCTGGGGTCACCAATGCGGTAGCAGAGGTATTGTCTGGATTCGAAGTGACAGTGCTAGATATAGGACAAGCGGTAATTCATGATCAGCTCAACATGGGTATTCTAGTTGCTGTACCGGAAGAGGGGAGTGTTAGTGAGATCAAATCTGAGGTCTTGGCGGTACTCCAAACCTTGGATATGCAAGGTCGGTTTTTAGTTGTTTCTGATGAAAGTTACCATGATTGGGTAGACCAGCAAGGGAAAGCTCGACATATTGTAACTCTTTTGGCGCGCAGTATAGATGCTTCCCATTTAAATGCAGTGACTAAAGTTACCGCCGACCAGGGCCTCAATATTGATAAAATAGTGCGATTATCCGGGCGAGTTCCTCTGGAGGGGACTGAGCAAATGGGACAGGCTTGCGTGGAGTTTTCTGTAAGAGGTAATCCTAAGAGTGCCGAGGCTCTTCGTAGCTCGCTACTTGAGTTAGCTGGTCAGCACAATATAGATGTTGCCTATCAAGAGGACACAATTTTCCGTCGAAGCCGTCAGCTAGTTGTATTTGATATGGACTCGACACTGATCGATGCAGAAGTCATTGATGAGCTAGCTATTGAAGCTGGCGTTGGTGAAGAAGTTGCTGCTATTACCGAGGCGGCAATGCGCGGAGAGATAGACTTCACTCAGAGCTTTACCCAAAGATTAGCTTTATTGGAGGGACTTAATGCGAAGGTGCTGCAAACTGTAGCTGATCGTTTACGTCTTAATGAAGGCGCTGAGTATTTGATCCATAGCCTTAAGCAGCTGGGTTACACCACAGCAATTGTTTCTGGTGGGTTTACTTTTTTTGGACAACGGTTACAAACTATTCTGGGCGTTGATTATGTCTATGCTAATGAGCTGGAAATAGTGAATGGTATTGTTACTGGAAAGGTGAGTGGAGATATTATTGATGGTCAACGCAAAGCTGATCTTTTACGTGAACTTGCTCACCAGCAAGGGCTGAGTCTTGATCAAGTTATTGCAGTGGGCGATGGAGCTAATGATCTGCCGATGATTAGCATAGCAGGGTTAGGTATCGCTTTTAGAGCGAAACCGGTTGTGAAAGCCTCTGCAAAGCAAGCAATTTCTAATGTAGGCTTAGACGGTATTCTCTACCTACTTGGATACAGCGATAAAGACATTAATAAGTTGCACTGACACCAGACCCACTAGAAAGTGAGGTTATGGCTAAAAGATGTTAAATGCATTGATACTTCGGGTATCATGCCTGTTTTTTGACTTTCAGGGATATTAACAATGGCTAATTACTCTACTAACGAATTCCGTTCTGGATTAAAAGTAATGCTGGACGGAGATCCTTGTTCGATTCTAGAAAATGAATTCGTTAAGCCGGGAAAAGGTCAGGCTTTTAACCGTGTTAAATTGCGTAATCTAAAGACAGCGAGAGTTCTTGAGAAGACGTTTAAGTCTGGAGAGTCTCTTGAGGGTGCAGATGTCATGGATACGGATATGCAATATCTTTATACCGATGGAGATTTCTGGTACTTCATGGAACCTGATACTTACGAGCAACATCAGGCTAATGAAAATGCTGTAGGCGATGCACTGCAGTGGTTGAGTGAACAGGATACCTGCATAGTGACTCTTTATAATGGCTCGCCTTTGTCCGTAACACCGCCCAACCATGTTGAGCTAGAAATTGTTGAGACTGACCCAGGGTTGCGTGGTGATACAGCGCAAGGTGGGAGTAAACCAGCAAGGCTAGTGACTGGTGCTGTGGTTAAAGTTCCTCTATTTCTTGATCAGGGAGATATGGTTAAGGTCGACACCCGTACGGGTGAATATCAAGGCCGTGTTAAATAACTCTGAGACATTCATAAATGCCTTGAGGGTTCTTAGTAATGGATAAATGGAAACCTGGGGCGTCCATAGGTGCTTTGAAGCGTCGAGCTCAAATGATGGCATCAATACGTCACTTCTTCTCTCGGCGTTCTGTGCTTGAAGTTGACGTTCCACTTTTAAGCTCTTCGACAGTCACCGATATTAATATAGAGAGTATTTCCGCGAAAGTTGGTGGGAGCAAGGGTTACCTACAAACATCCCCTGAGTATTTCATGAAACGCTTGCTGGCTTCTGGCAGTGGTGATATTTATTCTATGAGTAAAGCATTTCGAGATGGAGAAGTAGGTAGTAAGCACAACCCTGAGTTTACAATGCTTGAATGGTATCGTTGTGGCTGGGATGAACATCAGTTGATTGATGAGGTAATTGATTTAATCTCGTCTGTGATCTCTGCAGCTGAAAACGTAACCATAGATATTACCAAAATAAGTTATATCGATTGTTTCGTCCATCATTTGGGTTTTGATCCTCAAGATGCTGATTTAGATCGATTGCAGGAGATTGCCGCTGGTTTGGCTTCTGAGAGTTGGTCTGAAGAGACCAGGGAAAACTGTTTAGATTTAATCTTTAGCCTTAAAGTCGAGCCTCAACTACCCCTCGGTATAGCGATTATCTATGATTATCCAGAATGCCAATCGGCCTTAGCGCAGTTTGGAGTAAACAATGCTGGGCAAAAAGTGAGCCGTCGTTTTGAGGTGTTCTTAAATCGAATGGAAGTTGGGAATGGTTACCTAGAGTTAACTGACGCCGATGAGCAGCGATCGAGATTCAATAGAGATTGCATTAACAGAGAGAAAAGCAAAAAATCTCCGGTAAATATTGACATCAAGTTATTGGCGGCGTTGGAAGCAGGTCTCCCCTCGTGTGCGGGAGTTGCAATCGGAGTTGATCGATTACTGATGAGTGAGGCAGAGTCTAATTCGATTGACGAAGTGGTCAGTTTTTCCTGGCTGCGGTGCTAGAGAGATTGGTTTTTAAGACGACGGAAAGTAGTGGTTCATGACTTTTGAAGGCTGATCAAAGTCAACATCTCCTACTGCAACCGCAGGGACTCCTGCGACGATTGTGTGTGGTGCAACGGCTTTAAGCACTACGCTTGATGCTGCCACCATTGCGCCTTCTCCTATTTCAATGTTGCCAAGAATTGTGGCTCCAGGGCCAATTAAAACTCCCTTGCGTATCTTCGGGTGTCGATCACCAATGTCTTTCCCTGTGCCTCCTAAGGTAACCGACTGCATAATTGATACTGAGTCATCGACAACCGCAGTTTCTCCAATCACTAAGCCCGTTGCATGATCAATCATCACACCGCTACCAATCATCGCGGCTGGATGGATATCAACAGCAAATGTCACTGAAATTCTGTGCTGTAAAAGCAGAGCCATAGAAGTTTTGCCCCGCGTCCACAAGTGGTGTGCGGCACGATAGGCCTGTAAAGACAAAAATCCTTTGAAATATAAAAAAGGCGAACTGTAGAGTGTGCACGCTGAATCTCGATCAACAGTGGCTTGAATATCCCTAGCAACTTTATTTAGAACATCAGGGTCAGAAAAAATGTCAGACATAATGGTGCGTAGCATTGAGGCAGGTGCGGCGATGCTCGCCAGTTTGTTGGCTAAGTGGTGGCTGAGTGCAGTATTGAGATTATCATGATTCAAAAGGGTACTGACTAAATAATCTTGTAAAAGTGGTTCTTCAGTTGCAGTGGTTCTGGCCTCATCTAAAATATGGTGCCAGACTTTGTCTGATAAAAGGGTGATTTCGGGTTTCATGAGTCTATTTTCCGTTACTAGGAGGCATTATGCCAGCCCGTTCTGGCAATGGACCAGATATCTACGTGTTTTGCTCCAGAGTTTAGCAGAGTGCGCGCTAAAGCATTGGCGGTGGCCCCAGTTGTTACGACATCATCGACAATAGCTACAGACTTTCCTCTAAAAGTTGGTTGAGCACCTCGTCGCACTTTGTTGTGTTGTATCCGCATGGTGAAAATATCACGCATATCCAAGATCCTTTGTTTTTTAGTCTTTAGGTGTTGAGGGCTGGAATGTTTACGCCGTATAAACAGGTTCTCATATACTTTGGTGTGACTAAACTGGGTTGCTACTGTTCGAGCTATTGAGAAACTTTGGTTAAAACCTCGACTCATCAATTTTCTCCAATGCAGAGGTACAGGAATAATAATGCTTGGTATGCAGGTATCTTTATAGGCCTGTTCAATGGTGTGCGCTAGAAGTCTCGAAAGTTCTTGAACTTCAGGGCAAAAGGGATTCTTTTTGATATTCATAATGAGTTTATCAACTGAGCCAATTTTATACTCTATGGCTGATATGCATCGACGAAATAGTGGGGGTGTCTTTTGGCAGTCTGGACACAGCTTGTCTGGCGCATAAGGGATAGAGCATCTAGGACACTTGTTTAAAAGCCATGGCAGATTTGCAATACATAGATTGCACAAGCAATTATTATGGTGACTTATAGAGCCCTTACACAGAACACATGAACCTGGCAGGACAGTTGAAATAATAACCTTTGATTTGCTTTTCATAGCTTCTGACACAGTAAACCTCCGTGTTTACCGCAAACTTTTCTAAAAAGAAGTAATAAATTTCAACTCACATTTTCGGTGGGATCTGAATCCTCTTGGTCTTCACTAGCTAGCTGAGAGGGGGGCTTCGAGCTATTGTCCTGCGCATCATTTTCCGCTAATCCATACTCCTCGCTCAGGACTCCACCTGGTACTTTAGGAGCGTAATCGCGTGGAACCTCTACGTCCTCTATTCCTACCAAAGGATTACCATCAGAATCTAGCAGAGATAGATCCGACCCACCCGATTTCAGTAACTGGCGACCAATTTCAGGACTAGCCAGACGTATTGCACTACTTGCCAAGTGCTCGTTAATCTCTCTATAGCTCTGGGCTACATTAGTGGTTAGGTGAGACACAGTAATAAAATGCTCAGATACTTCTTGTTGATACTTTTTAAGTTGCTGATCACTTTTATCGAGTTTTTTCCGTAGCTCAATAGTTTCAGAGGCATCCAAGTCTGCAGATGGTAAGAACTTACGCGCGATCAATACACCAGCGATAAAGGCTAGAACTGCCACTATTGCTACTGTGAATCCAGACCAACCAATGATGGTCGGAGTTAGCTCGGAAACCACAAACGCAGTTTTTGGAATGCTGGATGCTTGAGTTGATGATGGTGTTGCGATTTCTTCCAATTATCTGACCTCATTAATAATGTCTTATGTGTTCACGATACGCTTAATTACCCCATAGCGGGATTGCTCGAAGCGAAAACGTTTGTGACAGTATACAGCAGATTTCAATTTTTGTGCTCCTGGGGTTTTACGGTTGAAACGAATTGGTTTGGTCGTTACAGTACAATTTCACAGAGGGAACCCTTGTTTAAATGCCATCTCCACGACAACGCTATTTAAAAGACGTTCAGCAAGAGGGTTTTCTCGCTGATCAATCTCAAGAATCTGCAGTAGCTGCTTTTGAAACCTTATATCTTGACCTTCAATTAAACCGCTGGGAAGATTCTGCCAGCTACGGAAAAAAATTGGTAAGAAGGTTGTTCATGGCGCCCATGGCGCCTATTAAAGGTCTTTATTTGTGGGGCGGAGTTGGACGCGGTAAGACTTATCTAATGGATAATTTTTACGAAAGCCTTCCTTTTGACAATAAAATGAGAATTCATTTTCACCGATTTATGCGGCGAGTCCATCACGATTTGACTACTTTTAGAGGTGAAAAAAACCCTTTGCGCCAAGTGGCAAGAAAGATAGCAGATGAAACCTGTGTTATTTGTTTTGATGAGTTCTTTGTCAGTGATATTGCAGATGCGATGATTCTTGCTAATTTATTGAAAGAGCTATTCGCATTAGATGTGTGTTTAGTGACTACCTCGAATATCACTCCTGATCTTTTGTATAGAGAGGGTCTTCAACGGCAGCGATTCTTACCAGCGATTGCTCTTATTAAGCAACACTGCCATGTTATCAATGTGGATGGTGGCGTCGACTATCGGTTGCGTGCTCTTGAAAAAGCTCCTCTTTATTGCACTCCCCTTGACGCTAAAGCGCAAGAAGATATTGAAGCGATCTTCAATCGCCTGGTGCCTGTAGAGGGGGAGATTAGAGTAGCAGTGAAGCTTGAGGTGGAAGGGCGCCCAATTCCAGCTATCAAGGTTTGTGAAGATATTGTTTGGTTTGAATTTAGCGACTTATGCCAAGGCCCTCGCAGTCAGAATGATTATATTGAGATAGCTAAAGAATTCCATGCGGTAATTATTACCAATGTCCCAACTATGGGACTGACTAATAATGATGCTACCCGGCGTTTCATCAATCTTGTTGATGAGTTTTATGATCGTAATGTTAAAATCGCTATATCGGCAGTGCAGCCCCTGCAGAGCCTCTATTCTGGAGGAAGATTGAGCTTTGAATTTGAGCGCACTCAGAGCAGACTTTTAGAGATGCAGAGCCATGAATATCTAGCAAGGCCTCATCGTCCCTAAATATAGGTTAAAAAAAGTTAGACTTTGCGTGAAACAGCCCTTGTATTAGGTCTCACTGATCATTACAATTCGCACCCTTTTTGGGGTTGTCCCAAAGTTAGGTAGGAAAAAATGAAAACATACAGTGCAAAAGCAGAAACAGTAGAACGCGATTGGTTTGTTATTGACGCCGATGGAAAAACTCTTGGTCGTCTTGCAACTGAGGTTGCATCGCGCCTCAGAGGTAAGCATAAGCCCGAATTCACTCCGCATGTGGATACGGGAGACTACATTGTTGTAGTCAATGCTGAGAAGATCGGTGTAACAGGTAACAAAGCTAAGGGTAAGATCTATTACTCACACACTGGTTACCCAGGTGGAATAAAAGATATTAATTTTGAGCAGTTGATTGATAAAGCGCCTGAGCGTGTCATTCAGTCAGCAGTAAAGGGCATGTTGCCCCGCGGTCCATTGGGCCGAGAAATGTTTAGAAAGCTGAAGGTTTATGCCGGTGCAGAACATCCGCACACAGCGCAGCAGCCTCAGACACTCGAACTGTAACGGAAACAGATTATGGCAGACACTCAATTTTATGGTACTGGAAGACGCAAGACATCGGCAGCGCGCGTTTTTATGACCTCAGGAAAAGGCGATATCAAAATCAATGATCGTAGTATTGATGTTTATTTTGGTCGTGAAGTGGCGCGAATGATTGTTCGTCAGCCTTTTGAGGTGGTTGATATGGTTGAAAAATTTGATCTTAATATCACTGTTGCTGGCGGCGGAAACTTTGGTCAAGCAGGTGCCATTAGACACGGAATCGCGCGAGCTTTAGTCAGCTATGACGAAAACCTTCGCTCTCCTTTGAGAAAAGCTGGGTTTTTAACGCGAGATGCTAGACAAGTTGAGCGTAAGAAAGTGGGTCTGCACAAAGCGCGTAAGCGTCCACAATTCTCTAAGCGATAATTCTAAGTTCTTCAAAAAGCCCGACCCATTGGTCGGGCTTTTTTTTACCTAATAAAATCAGCTACTTAAGCTAGCTCCTATATCACCCGTTGTTGCTTAAAATAAACAAATCCGGTACCATGCGCAAGCCTAAATTGTCGCGGGTTAACCAATACAAATTCCGCCAATTTTTGTTACTTTCTATTAAACAAAACGTTAATTCTGACTTGAGGAATCGCCATGAATGGTGAAGTTGTCAATGAGAGCCGCCGTAAATTTTTGTTAGGTGCAACCTCCGTCGTTGGAGGCGCAGGTGTAGTTGGCGCTGCGGTTCCTTTTGTTGCTTCTTGGCAGCCGAGCGCAAAAGCTAAGGCTGCAGGAGCCCCTGTAAAGGTTAATATTTCAAAACTTGAGCCCGGCGCTCGTATGGTCGTCGAGTGGAGAGGTAAGCCGGTTTATATCGTTCGTCGAACCGAAGAGTCTCTTGCGGCAATTAATGCCCTTGACACAGATATTTTGCGAGATGCTGATTCTGTGGAAGCAAAGCAACCTGCTTACGTAGATGGAAGCGCAAGAACCCTATCAGGTAAAGAAGAATATTTGATTTTGGTTGGCTTGTGCACACACTTAGGGTGTGCCCCTCTATATCGACCTGATGTAGGCGCAGCGGATCTAGGTGGTGATGCTTGGTTAGGCGGTTTTTTCTGTCCGTGTCATGGATCTAAGTTCGATCTCTCAGGCCGTGTTTTTGCTGGCGTACCAGCTCCTAAAAATCTGGAGATTCCACCCCATAGTTATGAGTCAGATAGTGTTGTTGTAATCGGCATCGATACGGAGGTTGCTTAGTCATGAGTGAAGAAAAAGGTTTTGCAGCTTGGTTTAACTCAAGAATGCCAACACTCAAACGCGAGTGGAACAGGCACATGGCAGAGTACTATGCGCCGAAGAATTTTAATTTTTGGTATTACTTTGGTGTGCTCTCAATGGTCGTTTTGGTTATTCAGTTAATCACCGGAATCTGGCTGTTAATGAGTTATCAGGGTTCTGCAGAGCAAGCGTTTGCGTCTGTGGAATATATCATGCGAGATGTTGATCTCGGCTGGATTATTCGATACGCGCACTCTACAGGTGCTTCTGCATTTTTCATTGTAGTGTATATGCACATGTTTAGAGGGCTAATGTATGGGTCATACAAAGCACCTCGTGAGCTGGTATGGATCTTTGGAATGACAATTTACGTGGCTTTGATGGCAGAAGCCTTCATGGGCTATGTGTTGCCATGGGGTCAAATGTCCTATTGGGGCGCACAGGTAATTATTAATTTGTTCGGTACGATCCCTGTGATAGGCGAGGATCTTGTGCAGTGGATTAGAGGAGATTATCTACTCTCTGGGATTACCTTGAACAGATTTATGTCGCTTCATGCTGTGGCCATACCCATCATCCTTATTGCATTAGTGGTTATGCATATTATAGCTTTGCACGATGTAGGTTCTAACAACCCTGACGGTGTGAGCATTAAAAAGTATAAGGATGAAAATGGTAACCCGATTGATGGTATTCCCTTCTTCCCTTACTTTGTTATTCACGATTTGGTACCCATCGTTGTGTTCCTCTTCGTCTTCTGCGGCATCCTTTTCTTCATGCCTGAAATGGGCGGTTTCTTCCTAGAGTATGCGAATTTTGAAATAGCCAATGGGTTAAAAACCCCTGAGCATATTGCACCCGTTTGGTACTTCACACCTTTTTACTCAATGTTGCGGGCGGTGCCTAATGCCTTTGGTGGGTTTATGGTGATGGCTGCAGCGATCGCAATCCTTTTTGTATTACCATGGCTTGATAGAAGCCCGGTAAGGTCGATCAGATATAAAGGTCAATTTAGTCGCGTGGCACTAATGGTTCTCGCTGCCATCTTTATTATTCTTGGATACTTGGGTGTCAAAGCACCGACTCCAGCACGAACGCTTCTCTCACAACTTTGTACTGTTTTATACTTCAGCTACTTTATAGGTATCTATTTCTGGACCAGGATCGAAAAGACTAAACCAGAACCTGATCGTATTACGATGGATGGTGGTCTCGGATTCTGGAAGACTCTCGGTGCAGTTTTGGGAGTTGCGCTAATGGTGGTTTTGCCGATCACAGCAGTGGGCGCGGAAAGCGGGAAGTCATGCGGTACTATTGACTGTGATGCTTTTGAAGCACAGTTAAGTGATAAAGCGTCTCTGCAGAATGGTGCTAAGTTGGCGGTCAACTACTGTATGGGATGTCATTCATTTAAATACTCTCGCTGGGAAAGAGTCGCTGATGACTTAAATATTCCTCATAACATGATGCTTGATAATATGGTGTTCACCGGTCAAAAAATTGGCGAGTTGATGACAATTGCCATGCCAGCTGATGATTCCAAGGGATGGTTCGGTGCTGAACCACCTGACTTAACACTAGTCGCACGGTCGCGTTCTCCTGAGTGGCTCTACACCTACCTGCGCAACTTTTATGCAGATGAGTCACGCCCACTTGGAGTCAATAACAGGGTTTATAAAGATGTAGGTATGCCCCATGTCTTGATCGATCTGCAAGGATTACCTGAATGCCAACCTGGACCAGTCGTTTCTGAGTTTGGTGGTATTAAAAGGGATCGTCTGACTGGTGAAGATATCCTTGATGATCCTTGCGGCCGTTTCAAGATTGATAAAACTGGAACTATGAGCCCTGAAGAGTTTGATGTTGCGATGTTTGATTTGGTTAACTTCTTGGCCTATGTGGCAGAGCCAATGGCGGAGCAGCGCGAGCATATCGGGAAAATGGTACTTTTGTTTCTGTTATTATTGCTAGTTCCTGTTGTTCTTCTCAATAGAGAATACTGGAAAGGTATCCACTAGAGATTCAACGTTTACGTTCGTTCACGTACGTAAACCGATAATTTCTATTTTGGGGATGATAGCCATCCTCTGCTAATTAATTTATCAACACCAAATGTGAGGTGAGTGTGCGACGTTCTTCAATGACATTATTTTCTGATCCAATGTGCCAATATAGCCATCGTGTTCGTATTGTTTTGGCGGAAAAAGGGGTTACAGTTGATATCGAAGATATCGATCCAAAGGCTGTAACTGAAGAAATTCTTGAAGCAAATCCTTATGGGACTCTGCCAACTTTGGTAGATAGAGACTTGGCTCTTTATCAGTCAAATGTTGTGATGGAATACCTTGATGAACGTTTCCCTCATCCGCCTCTTCTTCCCGTATATCCAGTTGCAAGAGCTGAAAGCCGCTTGTGGATCTATAGAATCGAACGAGATTGGTGTGTACTAATTGATCAGATTAAGGCAAGCCCTGATGGCAAAAAGGCGGACGCTGCTCGTAAGGAATTCCGAGAGTCATTGGTCACCATTGCTGGTATTTTTGAAGAGATGCCATACTTCATGAGCGGAGAATTTACCTTGGTCGATTGCTGTTTAGCTCCTATGTTATGGCGATTGCCTGAGTTGGGAATTTCTTTGCCTAATAATCGCCACGTCAAGCCATTGCATGAATACATGGAGCGGTTGTTTGAACGCCCCTCTTTCCAGGAGAGCTTAACTGATCTTGAGAGAGAAATTCGTGAATGATTTTGCGAACTAACCATGCACTCTAATCGTCCCTATCTCTTAAAGGCGTTTTTTGACTGGATAGTCGACAATCAGTGTACCCCTTACGTTATCGTTGATGCGAACTACATCGGGGTTGAAGTGCCCCAGGAGTTTGTTAATGACGGGCAAATTGTTTTAAATATAGCGCCACGGGCGGTAACTAACTTCGAAATGAACAATGAAGCGGTCTATTTCTCGACGCGATTTGGTGGGATGCCTGTAGATCTCTATTTGCCATTGTTTTCCATTACCGGAATTTATGCTCAAGAGAATGGCAAAGGGATGATGTTTGAGCCCGATGAGACTGAAGAGCCGCCACCACCGTTAAAAAGCAGCAAATCTAATCAACAATCTAATATTGATGATCCAAAGGCTTCCGCTAAACCTAAGCCTGCCCTTAGGGTAGTGAAGTAGATTATCCGCCGACATATCTGACCTGGAGTTTCACATGTCAAATCCTATAGCCATTCTATCTGCCATGCGCACCCCTATGGGTGGGATGATGGGCAGTCTGTCCTCATTATCGGCCTCTGATCTTGGTGGCGTAGCAATTCGCTCTGCTATAAGTAAGAGTGGATTGAATGCCTCTGATATTGATGAGGTTTTAATGGGCTCTGTCCTGACTGCAGGGCAAGGGCAAGCACCAGCGCGACAAGCAGCCCTAGCAGCGGGACTTCCAGTATCTACTCCCTGTACTACTGTTAACAAAGTCTGTGGGTCAGCGATGAAATCTATAATGCTTGGTGGCAACGCACTGAGGTCCGGGCAGGCATCGGTCGTCGTAGCTGGAGGAATGGAGAGTATGAGTGGAGCTCCGTATTTGTTACCACAAGCCCGCCAAGGGTATCGATTTGGGCACGCGCAAATGTTAGACCATATGCAATACGATGGTTTGCAAGATGCCTACCAAGGTGTTGCTATGGGTAATTTTGCAGAAACATGTGCTTCAAAATATCAATTTAGTCGCGAAATGCAGGATGTGTTTGCGATGGAATCATTAAGCCGAGCGAAGCAAGCAATCGAGAAGGGCTATTTTGCCAATGAAGTTGCTCCAGTTACCCTAAGCACCCGCCGTGGTGATGTCGTTGTCGACACTGACGAGCAACCAGGAAATGCCAAGCCAGAAAAAATACCTCAATTGAGACCCGCATTTCAAAAAGATGGATCTGTCACGGCTGCAAATGCTAGCTCCATCTCTGATGGCGCTGCTGCTTTGACTTTGATGATGTCGGATGAGGCAGAAGCTAGAGGGTTGAAACCTATAGCCCTGATTCATGGTTATGATGAGTCGGCACAGGAGCCAGAGTGGTTTACCACCGCTCCAGTGACAGCTGTTCAGAATACATTAAAGCGGGTGGGCTGGAGTATAGATGAAGTAGATTTATGGGAAATCAATGAGGCATTTGCCGTGGTCGCTATGGCTGCGATGCATGAGTTGAGTATCCCTCACAGCAAGTTAAATGTTCACGGAGGAGCTTGTGCGCTGGGTCATCCCATTGGCGCCAGCGGAGCTCGAATACTAGTGACTCTAATTCATGCTATGCAACGTAGGGGTGACAAAAAAGGCATGGCAAGCCTATGTATCGGTGGTGGAGAGGCTACCGCGATGGCGATTGAGTTTGTAGGATAATATTTAAGACTCGGTCACGTACTCTAAGCATCTAACAACTTTACGCACACCGCTAGTATTACGTGCAATATTTGCGGCAAGATCCCCAGTGGCCTTGGTGACTGTCCCAACCAAATAGACAACGCTGTCCTCGGTAATAAGTATTAAATCTGAGTAATCAACCTGTTTATTAAAAGCCAACTTTGCTTTGATTTTCCCACTTATAATCGTGTCATTTGTACGCGACACAATAGAGGTTTTACCTCGGATTTGGAGCTCATTGTAAACCTGACGCACTCCTCGATACTCCCGCGCGACATCCCCCGCGAGTGATTTCATTTCAGCGCTAGAAACTTCTCCTGTTAATAATACCAACGCATTAAATACTGAGACATTAATATGTGACTTCTTTAGTTGAGGATCGGCCTTTTTAATGTTTACCCCTATAAAAGTCCTCATTTTAGGATCATCAATGTCCGCTCCTAGAGTTCTGCCCGATTCGTCAGGTTGTATTGGTTCTTTAGTGACCTCATTTACTATTGAGGTACAACCACTCAGTACAAAAATCAGACCAAAAGTCAAAGCGAAATTGCGCATTTACATCCCTCCAAGGATTTTGTCGTCTATTAGAGCCGACAGACATTGTATTATTTCTATTTGAGCCAACACTGCAAGCTGGCCTGAAAACTCAGCTGTACTAATTTGAACGTCATTGTAACCGATAGTTCCAACTAATTTATCGTCATTTTGTCCAGACAGTAGCACTATAGTCATACCTTTTTCAATGGCAGCCTCAACAGCTGCGATGAGCTGTGGAGCGTTACCACCAGCACTTGTGACGACTAATAGATCGTTACTTTGGGCATGGATACTCAACAGATTAGACAGCTGGTTCCTGTTGGAACTTGCAGTACAGAGTTGGTTAATATTTAAGGCGGGAAAACCAGGCCTTTCAATCTCAAATCCCGATGTTAGATAGTTGGTTAAAAGTTCGGCAGCTAAGATTCCAGACTTGTCACCGCAACTAAAAATAGTCCCTCCAGCTAATAGTGCGGAGCTAATACTTTCTGCAGCACTAGCAATAGATCCTGAGAAGAGATCTCCCACAACCATTGTGGTTTCGATCATTTTTTGAAAGTGACTAAATATTTTTTGTTCCATAATTTCCAAAACATCCACGCCTAACGTATTTTTCTCCAGAGGTGAACGTTTGCCAGTTAGTCATTCAATGAAGATATTTTTAATCCAGTTTACACTAAACTGAGAGTTGCTTCTTGAATCTCCAGTCAATGCGACCACGTCAAATCTGGCCTGCGTATTATTGCTCATCTTGTGGCTCTGCATATAGATTGCGGCAGCGGCTTTTATCTTTTTTCGCTTTTGCTGAGTAATAGACTCTTCTGCACTACCAAATCGGTTTGATTGACGAAACCGCACCTCCACAAACACTAACTGTTCTTTGTCCTGCATTATTATATCGATCTCACCACGGCGAGTGTTAAAGTTACGATTCACAGGGATAAGACCATTTGCCAATAGATAATCATGGGCAAATTGCTCTGCCTCTGCCCCGATTTTTAAGGATGTTTCTTTCCTCGAATGTCTGTCATTGAAATCCATTTCTCTGACCTCTATATTATTTTAAATTGTTAGATTATGGTCGAACGTTTCTAACCTTTCCTTGTTGAAACTCTCCCCACTGAACTTGGCGCCTAATGATTCCGTCTGAAAGACTGAGTATTCCAGTGGAACCAAACAGAGGTACCTGTGAGTTGTTTTGAAGGCTACTTAAATTACGATGAACTAAAAAAGAGTCATGCCCCCTCGCATAAAGCTGTCTATATGCGATGTGCATCGTTTGGTCAGAGTTTAGTTCAGAGCTTAATTGTCCTGGGAGAGACCATGGCATAGCTGTAAACTGAATCCCACCAAGATCTCGATCTAACCCTGATTGCGAAACCCCGTTATATATTTCTGAGCTTGAATAAACAGGCAAGTCAGCTGCCCACAAGAAGTCCAATGCAGGTTTTATTTGTCGGACTCTCTCTGGGTAGCCCAGCACCACAACAAAATCAATATCTTGCCGTCGTCTAGGGGTATAGATGACACGGCTATTAACAAAACGTCTTAACTGGATACCACGACTTTCACTTAAATCAATTTGCAGAGGTTTTTTAAGGAATTTGGTAAAATCTTTAACTGAATCGGGGTATGTGACTTGATCAACAAGAACACCATTTTTATCTTGCCAGTGGGAGTTAAAGACTGCCGTAGCTTGCTGTCCCCAGTTATTCTCAGGAGCGATAAAAAGAGCTCTGCGGTAGCCTTTTTTCCATGCCTTATCAGCGATTTGTCGTATTTCATCCTGTTGGGAATTACCGAACTGGAACAGATTTGGATTCTGCACGATATCGCCACTGTCTATTCGGTTTAAACTAATTGTTGGTACTTCTAGCACTGACATCTTGGTTAGAGCCTCAGTTTCAGATTGGCGAATTCCACCAATAATCATATCAGCGCCTTCTGCCACCGCGTTTCCGTAGGCTTGCTCTATAGTTTGCAAGGATGTGTCATGAATTCTTACATTTGGCGATTCTGTTCTATTTTGTTGATATAGCTCGTAATAAGCTTCCATGAAGCCATCTAAAAATGTTTGGCTAGGTCCTTTGTAATCTCCCTGTAGTGGAAGCAGAAGAGCTACTTGGGATGAGTAGCCAGCATTATTTTGCCTCTGATTGAACCAACTGGGAGGAATAATTGCAGCGGGATGATCCTTATTATTATTTTTCCAGCTAATAAAATTCACAAACTGGGCATCTTTATTATTTTGATATCGCCTGCCATTTGCAGCCAGCTCACACCATCCAGCAAGGATTGGATCAGAGTCCATAGAGTACTGATTCAAGGTATTAAAGGGTTGCCTGGCTAGCTGACGCCAAATTTTGTTGTGGACATTTGATATATCAGATTTGTTCTCTAACAGGGTTGCTAATGCTATTGAGTTGCGGAGACTAGCTATTGAATCCCCTAGCTCAGTGTAGATATCTGCTCTAATACTCAACAGACGATTTTGATACTGGCGGCCTAAATAGGATTGTAATTGCAAGAATCGTGGGTCTTCAATGTTTGACAAGGCTGCGCTTGGGTCATCGGCTTGCATATTTAACTCAATACCTAAAAAGGTATATTCAATAAATAGCTGATCAGTCAGCAGATCACTGTTAACCAGAGCCCGAGTTTCTGTACTTCGCTGCAAGCTACCACTTTTGGCAAATAATATGGCCACTTCTAGCATTTCTTTGCCTTGTTGATCTAATAACTGCGCCTGTGCAAATAATAGTTCTGTTTGCTCTAATGCAGTAAGATCCTCTGCCTCAGAAATATAGGTGACAGGAACTCTGCCACTATCTGTGGTCGCAGTTGGCGCACAACCGCCAATAAAGGCTAAGATGCACCCTATACAAAGAATCTTTAAAAGAAATTGTTTGCTCATGAATCCAAATCAATCCGGTACGTTATATATTGTTGCCACGCCTATCGGCAATTTAACCGATATGGTACCTCGCGCGGTCTCCACTCTCCAGTCTGTTAGTGTAATTGCCTGTGAAGATACCCGCCACAGTAAAAAACTACTAGAACACTTTAATATAGATACTCCCTGCATTGCTTATCATGATCATACTGATCAAAAAAGCACTGAAAAAATTCTCAACCGACTTGGGGCTGGTAAAAATGTAGCGTTAATTTCTGATGCGGGTACTCCTCTGATTTCAGATCCAGGGTATCGCTTAGTTGCTCGCGCCCGCAATGAGGGTATTGAGGTAATGCCTATTCCCGGTGCCTGCGCAGCTATTTCTGCGTTAAGTGTTTCGGGATTGCCCACTGACAAATTTCGTTTTATTGGTTTTCTTCCAGCGAAATCAACTCAGCGTCAGAAAATGCTTGAAACCCTTAAGTCAGTAACCGATACCCTTATTTGTTATGAGGCTCCTCATCGTATTCTGGCAACCTTGCAAGATTTATCCGATGTATTTGGTTCTGACCGGACTGCTTTCGTGGCGAGAGAAATCAGTAAGACCTTTGAGACTTATCTTCATGGTACCCTCGATGAATTACTGGAACAGATCAAAGCTGATAGTAATCAACAACGAGGAGAAATCGTTGTTGTCATTGGAGGTAATGTTACCGCAGGCGGGAGTCTCTCGAATGATGCTGAAAAGACTTTAAAAATATTGATGAAAGATTTACCCATTACTAAGGCGGCATCTCTCACCGCTAAAATCACCGGCGGCGACAAAAAACAGCTTTATCAGCTGGCTCTAACACTCCAAAAAAAATAATCCTCAACTTATTACTGATGAACTATTTATGACTACAAAGAGTGCTTTTCCTCACACCTCCCAACCCATACGCATTACCCAAGATATGTGTGATCAAAATGGGCACATGAATGTTTTGTATTATTCAAAAACATTTGGCGAGTCTATTGAAGACTTTTACATCGCCGAATTAGGGTTTTCAAAAGAATACTTTGATTCTGGATTTTCTTCCTTCACGCTTGAAGACAACATTAAATATATTAATGAATGCCTGTTAGATGAAGTTGTTGTAACCCGATATAGATTGCATAGAGTAAACAAAAAACTAATTCATCTCACCGCTGTTATGCTTAATGAAAAAGATCAACTATGCGCCATTTATGAAACTATACTGGGTCATATTGATATGGACACGAGAAAAACCGCCGAAATGACAGGTGCTTTTTTTGACAACTTGCACCGAATAATGCTGCAGCACACAAAAGCGGATATTGGGATTCCGCTGAGACTTCAGATCAAAGAATTATGACTGGAGCACAATAATAGCATTTAATATTTTGCTCATTCTTGACTGAGCTGTACCATGCGAAACAGAATCTAAAAAAAAGCGGAGAAATATTTTGGAAGCATTTGTAAATTATCTAAATAGCATTATATGGAGCTCAGCTCTTATCTATCTCTGTCTTGGAACTGGCCTCTATTTCTCCATCCGTACTCGCTTTCTACAGATTCGTCATTTTCGGCACATGATAAAACTGATGTTCCAAGGGAAAAGCTCCGATGCGGGCGTATCTTCCTTTCAGGCCCTAGCAATTTCGTTATCCGGTCGTGTTGGTACAGGTAATATCGCAGGTGTCGCAACGGCGATTGCCATGGGTGGTCCAGGTGCAGTTTTCTGGATGTGGTTGGTGGCATTTCTTGGTGCATCCACAGCCTATGTAGAGGCAACACTGGCACAAATATACAAAGAAAAAGATGAAAAAGGTATGTACCGCGGCGGGCCAGCATATTTCATCGAGAAAGCTATGGGCCAAAAGTGGTATGCCTGGTTATTTGCCGCATGTACCATTATTGCGGTTGGTTTCTGTCTGCCGGGCATTCAAGCCAACAGTATTGTCGCAGCCGTTGAAAATGCTTGGGGCGTACCCCCTGTTGTTGGGGCGTCTGTCATCGCTATCGGCGTGGCTTTAATTGTGTTTGGGGGTGTTCGCCGCATCGCCAGTTTTACCCAAGTCGTCGTTCCTGTCATGGCACTTGGTTATATTTTGATTGCCTTGGTAGTCATGGGCGCTAATTACGAGAAAATCCCCGCGATGTTTAGCTTGATCATCAATAGTGCGTTTGGTCTAGAAGCAGGTTATGGCGCGATTATAGGCATGGCAATCCAGTGGGGTGTTAAGCGAGGTATTTACTCCAATGAAGCGGGTCAGGGCACAGCTCCTCACGCTGCAGCCGCGGCGGAAGTTTCACATCCAGCTAAGCAGGGGTTGGTGCAGGCTTTCTCGGTTTACATTGATACGTTGTTTGTCTGCACTGCCACAGCATTTATGATCTTGCTTACTGGCCTCTATAATGTGCAGGGACCCGACGGAGTTATGTTGTATACAGGACTGGCCGGCGTAGAAGCAGGGCCTATCTATGTTCAAAGCGCTTTTGAAACCATACTGCCAGGTTTGGGTGCCAGTCTGTTGGCAGTTTCGCTGTTCTTCTTCGCATTCACGACTATCTTGGCTTACTACTATATCGCTGAAACAAATGTCACTTATATCAATCGCGCGGTGCACCGCCCTTGGTTAATGATATTTTTAAAATGGTTGGTGCTGACATCTGTCATGTACGGCGGTATTAAGTCTGCCGACCTAGCATGGGCTCTCGGTGATGTTGGCGTTGGCGCTATGGCTTGGTTGAATATTATAGCGATCTTGATTTTGCAACGACCGGCTTTGTTAGCGCTAAAAGACTACGAGACACAACTCAAAGACGGGTTTGATCCTACGTTTGACGCAGAGGCCGCAGGCATCGATAACGCTGAATTTTGGGTTAAACCAAAGGTGAAATAATCGTAATGGTCGAGTTAAAGGAGCTCTGGTAATTAAGGCTTAAGAGGCCAGCCACCCAACTCTTTCCAGCGATTAACAATACCGCAGAATAACTCAGCAGTTTTAACGGTGTCATAGAGTGCACTGTGGGCGTCGTTATTATTGAAGTCGATACCTGCAGCTTTGCAGGCTTTAGCCAAAACAGTTTGCCCATAGGCAAGCCCGGCTAGGCCAGAGGTGTCAAAACATGAGAATGGATGGAACGGGTTGCGTTTGATATTAGCACGATTTACCGCAGCATTGATAAAACCTAAATCAAAATGGGCATTGTGGGCAACCATTACGGCGCGAGTGCAACCAGTAATCGATACTTCACGTCGAATGGGTTGGAAAATCTCCCGCAGAGCTTCGCCTTCTTCTTCGGGCATGCGTTCTGGGTCATAGATATCAATACCGGTAAATTCTAGCGCAGACTCTTCAACAATGGCGCCAGGGAAAGGTTCGATATTCTTACTATAGCTTTCTTTAATTTGTAAATTGCCCTGACCGTCCATTTCTAACAAAACTGCAGCCACTTCAAGTAGGGCGTTTCTATGAGAGTCAAAACCACCGGTTTCAACGTCAACCACCACCGGTAAAAATCCACGAAAGCGTTGCGCCATAAAAGTGTCAGAGCTCTCTTGGAGATTCTCCATCATTCAGCTAGCTTCCATTTTAATGTGGTGCCTGCACCCAATGGCACTAGCACAGTATCTTCAAAAGGAAGGCTCTCCGGAAGTAGCCATGACTGACGGTTAAGCACAATGTTTGTTGTGTTATGGGGAAGACCATAGAAATCCGGGCCATTGATACTGGCGAAGGCCTCTAATTTATCCATTGCACCTGCTTGATCAAACACTTCAGCATATAGCTCTATGGCTGCGTGATGACTAAAGCAGCCGGCACAACCGCAGGCACTTTCTTTTGCACCCTTAGTATGAGGTGCTGAGTCGGTACCCAAAAAGAATTTATGGTTGCCGCTGGTAGCAGCGCTGATTAGGGCCTGTTGGTGAATGTCTCTTTTTAATATGGGCAAGCAAAATAGGTGCGGACGAATACCGCCCACCAGCATATGGTTTCGATTATAGAGTAAATGCTGTGGAGTAATGGTCGCACCAACATTATCACTCGCACTCATTACAAAGTCAGCAGCCTGCTCAGTAGTAATGTGTTCTAAAATAACTTTGAGATTCGGATATTGGTCTACCAATGATCGCAAATGGCGTTCGATAAATACTACCTCGCGATCAAATATATCAATGTCTGGTGAGGTAACTTCACCATGCATTTGTAGCACCATGCCGACTTCTTCCATGGCTGTGAACACTGAGTGCATGTTGTTAAGGTCCGTAACGCCAGAATCAGAGTTGGTGGTGGCGCCAGCAGGATAATATTTGCAGCCATGTACAAAACCACTCTCAGCTGCGGCATAAATTTCATCAGGGCTGGTGTTGTCGGTAAGATAGAGCACCATTAATGGCTGCCAATCTGAACCTTCTGGTCGCTGGGCAAGAATACGCTCGCGATAATCACTAGCTAGAGCAACTTTGGTGACCGGAGGGGTAAGATTAGGCATGATAATGCCGCGACCAAATCCTCTTGCTGCAGCAGGAACCGAGGTCACTAAAGCCTGATCATCTCGCAGATGGAGATGCCAGTCATCAGGCCGAATGATTGTGATTGAATCCATTATGTTGAGCTCCATTGTTAACATGTGAATGCTACCGCAAACCATAGCTTCATAATAGGTTTTGTGAAAAACTAACTTCAAACAATAAACGATTAGTCATGATATGAACATAACACTGCTAGTCAATCGAGATTTAGCGAGCCATTTGGCGCTTAGTCACCTAATTCGGATACTCGAGGGACAAAATATCTCGGTATTCATTTCAGAAAAGGTGGGTGCTGATAAACGACGACCTGAACCACTAATTGAGTTAGCAAACTTTGAAAATAATTTACTCAACGATGGTCGACCCACCTTTTGTGCGTTAGCCCAGTCTATGGGATGCACTTTAGAGAATTTCATTGACTGTGATAATCAGGTTAATACTCCACAAGCAGTGGCAAAAATAGCGGCTACTGAACCAGATCTTATTATTTCGGTGCGTTTTGGTTTAATTCTTCATGACCACGTCATTAACTTGTCCAAACATGGCGTGATTAATCTGCATTCAGGTCTCTTACCTGACTATCGAGGCGTTATGGCAAGTTTCAGAGCCATGCTCAATGAGGACTCTTTAATCGGCTCAACCCTGCACAGAATTAGCGATTGCACCATAGATAGTGGCGCAATCATTGCGAAGGCGTCAATTCCATTAAATATGTCACTTTCCTACACGCTGAACGTTTTGAAGCTGTACCGTGATGGCTGTCTGGAGATTGGTGCCGCGGTGGATGAGTTGGTACGAACAGATCAGATAACGACGACTCCTCCAAATGGTGAGGGCTGCTATTATGGTTTTCCAGATAAAGCAGATTTACACAAATTTTTTGCCCAAGATCTACGGCTATTCGACTCCGCTGAAATCCCTTTGATCAATAAGTTATATACCCAAACGTAGACAAACAGTGAATCCAAACGCCGGTTCAGGTAAAATCCGCGATCTTTACTATCCATACAAGGTTGAAATCAGGTGTCATCAGTTAACAAAGTAGTTTTAGCATACTCAGGTGGGTTAGATACCTCGGTTATTGTGAAGTGGCTGCAAGAAGAATATCAGTGCGAAGTCGTCACTTTTACCGCGGACATTGGTCAGGGTGAAGAAGTTGAGCCAGCTCGCGCAAAAGCTGAAGCCCTTGGGGTCCAGGAGATCTATATAGAAGATCTACGGGAAGAGTATGCCCGAGATTATGTATTCCCCATGTTTCGCGCGAATACTATTTACGAGGGCGAGTATCTATTGGGTACCTCTATTGCTCGACCCCTAATAGCTAAGCGGATGATCGAAATCGCTAATGAAACTGGGGCTGAGGCAATTTCCCACGGGGCAACGGGAAAAGGTAATGATCAAGTTCGTTTTGAACTGGGAGCCTATGCGCTTAAGCCAGGTATTACAGTCATCGCTCCATGGCGTGAATGGGATCTAAATTCGCGGGATAAATTAATGGAGTACTGTGAGACTCATAACATCCCCGTAGAAATGAAGCGCGGCAAAAAATCACCTTTTTCCATGGATGCGAACTTACTTCACATCTCCTACGAGGGTGGTAATTTAGAGGATCCTTGGTCAGAGGCTGAAGAGGATATGTGGCGCTGGACTGTTTCGCCAGAAAATGCACCTGATGAAGCAACGTTCATGACCATTAGCTATGAGAAGGGCGATATTGTCGCTATTGATGGCGTATCAATGTCACCGGCAACGGTTATCGAGCACTTAAACCAGATTGCTGGTGCTAATGGTGTTGGTCGATTAGACATCGTTGAGAATCGTTATGTAGGTATGAAATCACGGGGGTGCTACGAGACTCCAGCGGGTACCGTAATGATGAAAGCCCATCGTGCCATCGAATCCCTGACCCTGGATCGAGAGGTTGCTCACCTTAAAGATGAGTTGATGCCACGTTATGCCAAACTTATATACAACGGATACTGGTGGGCTCCAGAGCGTTTGATGTTGCAAACTGCAATTGATCAAAGTCAGGAGGCAGTAAACGGCGATGTGCGAATAAAGCTCTATAAGGGTAGTGTCAGTGTGGTTGGCCGCCAATCTGCGTCTGATAGCCTGTTTGATGAGACTATTGCCACTTTTGATGATGATGGCGGGGCCTACAATCAAGCGGATGCTGAAGGCTTTATTAAACTTAATGCGCTGCGCTTAAGGATTGCTGCCAACCGCGGTCGTGATCTTCAGAAATAGACTCTGTTGCCAATAAAAAAGCCGCTTCCAGTGAGCGGCTTTTTTATGGATTCAGGATTAACTAGTCTCGCATATGCACGTCCATCTGCGGGAAGGGGATTTCCACTCCGTGCGCTGCAAGGCTGTTGTAAATAGATGTTAGATAGGTGGAAGTGACTAGACCTGGTCGCTTAACTAGGTCACCTTCGGTCCATACTGATAGTGAACACTCTATGCCCGAATTAGCCAATTCACGTATTAAGATATCTGGCATAAGGTTGTCTCGGTGAATGGTGAGTGGGACCTGATCTGCGGCCTCAAGCCCAGCCTTCCGCACCAGTTCTAGATCGCTGCCATAGGCAACACTAAAGTGGATATTAAAGCGTCTAACATCATCATTGAGGGTCCAATTGTTGACTTGATTAGTAATAAAGTCTGAATTGGGGACGAGAATATCAGCGTTATCCAAAGTACGAATCAGCGTGCTGCGAATATTGACCTCGCGTACCTCTCCCAATAAACCATTGGGTAGCTCAATGAAATCTCCAACTCGCAGAGATTTTTCGAACAGAATGATAATACCGCTAACAAAATTATTAACAATAGACTGAAGGCCAAACCCAATACCGACACCTAATGCTCCTACGATAATGGCTAACTTATCAAAGCTAAACCCCAGCTCCGACAGGGCCATCACTGTACCTAAGGCATAGACTAAATATTTAAGGACCCTATTAACAACATAAATATTTTGATCTTGAGCGCGAGTGCGCTCACCCGCAAGCGTGGCTGCTCGAGTCAGAATTTTTGAAATAATGACTGTAAGAACAATAATACCCATTGCTGATGCAAGGTCTGCAAGCCGAAGCGTAAAGTCTCCGACCTGAATGATCGGCAGGGTTAACCAGTATTCGATTTTATCCATTACAACTCTCTACTCCGTGGCAAACATTAGGTCGATGTCCGACAAACATACCCTAAGTATATGGCAAATTACCTATTCGCCTATCAATAGTTTTAGTCGCTAGTGACCCTGCAACTGCGCTAAACTGCTCCCATGAAATTAACTATCGAAGATATCCAGCAAGCCCATGAGCGGATAGTGCCCTACATCCACTGCACACCTATTTTGCAGAGTGCCCAACTCAATAAAATATTTGGTTGTGAGCTGTTCTTCAAAGCTGATAATTTTCAAAAAGTGGGGGCATTTAAGGCTCGCGGAGCCTGCAATGCAGTGTTTTCCATGGACCAAGATAGTCTCAGCAAAGGGGTGGTCACTCATTCTTCAGGCAATCATGGTGCTGCTCTGGCTTGGGCCGCCGCTATGCGACAAACGCCTTGTACTGTGGTTATGCCTGATAATGCCCCTCAAGCTAAAAAAGATGCGGTAATTAGTTATGGTGCGACAGTGGTTTACTGTGAGCCGACGATGGCTGCCCGAGAAGCGACTGTAACCAACCTAATTACTCAGTCTGGAGCTAGCTTGGTTCACGCCTATGATGATAATAGAATTATCGCAGGTCAGGGTACCGCCGCTCTGGAAACCTTGTCTCAAATTGGACAGCCCATTGATATGCTCATGGCGCCGGTTGGTGGCGGTGGTTTGCTCGGCGGCTCAGCGCTGGTGGTTAAGCAGTCTAAAGGAAGTGAATCGACTCTGGTTATCGGAGCAGAGCCTGAAATGGCTAATGATGCTTGGCAGGGATACAAGTCTGGAGTAAGGGTCACTAAATCTGCCCCTAACACTATCGCCGATGGCTTGCGTGCTACGCTGGGGGTGCGTAACTTTGAGATTATGACCGAGCAGGTTGATGATATCTTATTGGCATCCGAGGCGCGGATTGTGGAGGCAATGAAACTCATTTGGAGTCGTTTAAAAATTATCGTTGAGCCTTCAGCAGCAGTTCCGCTCGCAGTTATTATGGATCAGCTGGAAGATTTTCATGGTAAACGAGTTGCTATTATACTCAGTGGCGGCAACCTAGATTTGGATGATCTGCCGTGGTAATCATTAGCAAAGATATCATTAGTACGAATGGTCAAAAATACTCATCTATTCACTGAAGAGAGACTGACTGCTTAACTGCAGAAGTGTTTTGTCCTATCGCTTTTGTTGTCAAAATCACCTAAGTAACTGTAATAAAAAACTATAATGCGTGTTTTGTGAGTTATATTTACCTGACAATTGTCAATTAAATATTAGGTGCGAAAAAAGGACCTAAATCACGAGTTTTGAGCCAAGATAATGGTGGCCAAAAAACGGTTACTTTTTCTAATTCTCTTAGCCTCCATACCGATCTTTGCTTATGTAAGATAGATCCTAGTTAACGTGTATCATGAGACGTGCGGCTTGATGTTTATTATGAGATCCGATTCCGGACACTGTTTAAAATAAATTATTCAACTAAACTTAGTTAGCAGTTTGCACTAAAGTTATATTGCAAACTGACGGTCTGCCAGTTCTATCCAAGATCAATATCGTCCGTACTTAAACCGCGGCTGGGCGCCGGCATTACAACGGATCTAGGGCATGGACTTTGCTTGCCGATTGTAGAGAGGAGCTTGAACATAATGCTATGATATTAAAAGTTATTCTCTCCTCTAATACTGGGCGGGATTTCAGGAATTCCACTTTTAATAACAGACTTGAGGCTCTCTAATGTTGCCAGCGTCATTGTAGGATCTACACCAAGATCTTGTAGTAACTCAGCAGAACACTCCATCTCATGGAGGCGCCTATGGGCATGAGGCTGAGTGCCAGTTACTAGGCGGGTAATGAAGGCCTGATCTGCCTGAGCGATTTCCGCTGAGAGATTCTCCCACAACCATTCACTACAGCCAGAAGCTTCTCCGGCACGAATTGATTCAATAATGACTGCCGCGAGTCCCTTCATCATGACACTGCGCAGTAATTTTCGTGTAGCCGCATCTCCTGCATTACCATCAAGGCGGTTGACAGGCATTTCCAGAGAAGTAAAAATTTCTTCGAAGCGCGCTGCACCAGTACCTGAAACGGTCACAGGGGTTCGCAAACCTTTCCCGGGAACAACGGTCATCAGAGCTACATCAACAAAATCAAAACCAAAGCTAGCGGCTTTATCTGCCATAGCTAATTTTGCCGCCGCGGAATTAGTCGAAAAGTCTGCGTAGAGCGCAGTGCTGGGAATATCAGTGATCGCCTGCTCTAATGCATCGAGAGCATCATCACCTGCGGTCAGCGCTACCACGACATCGGCATCAGTTACGGCCTCGCTTGGTGTTTGTACTCGATCGACGCCAGCAGGGGTCGCTACATGTTTTGGGTCGTATGCGGTGATATTGAGCCCCGCCTTTTGCATATCAATGGCCACGAGGGAACCTGCTTCACCCAGACCAAATAGTGCGATCTTTTTACTTTTTAGGCACGCATGCATGATCATTTCTCCATGACTTTCTTGCTGGGCACCAATATTCTCTTCAGCGTATTGTCCCTATCAATGATCAGGTGCTTAAGCACTCCTAACACGTGCAGTATAAAGGAAAAAAACAATATTTTGGCACCTACTTTATGCAGCGCTTCCATGACTTCATGGAGAGTTTCCATTTTACTCAGCGGAGAGGGGAGGTTGATCATTCCAAAAACATTGATGGAATAACCCTTGGACCAAACCATAATCGGCCCGCTAAGTAACATCAGAGCCAGCCCTGCCAACAGGATTATTGGTACCCATTGAGCGAGTAATGTCAGTGGTTGGGACTGTTCTATTAAGACTCTGGGGCGACCATTATATAGTCGCCAACCTATACGTCCGACAAGTATCAGATACAGTGAGATGGCGATAGAGATATGCAAGCCGAGCAGGGCTTTGCGGTCAGAATCTGTCGCATCCTCGGCTGCCTGACCCAGCACAAAAAGAGCAATCATGGCAATTGCCGCAACCCAATGTAGCAAGATTGATGCTTCACCATAGCCATTTTCTGTATCTTTCATAAGTTTTTCGAGTCTGTATTGTGAGAAGCAGGTTTAGCCACCAAAACCTGGCCACCATTGCAAAACACCAGTTTTGAAACTGTCCCGTTCGCTAATGCGTGCCGACCATTCCTCAATCGCGGGGTATTTGTCAAAGGCGAAGTCGGCGCGGACCAATGTGAAATGAAGGGGCATCCAGGTGATATCTGCCAATGAAAATTTGTTGTCAACCAGCCAGTCCGAATTTCTTAGTATGCTTTCGGCTTTTGAAAAACAGTCATTGAGAATGCCTACCGCTCTATCAACATCTTGCTGAGTAAAGCCCTGTTCACTATTGCTTTTACTATGGAAGTCGAGAAGTTCAGTATCCGTTTGCAACTCCCTGTAGGCGGCTTTTTGCTCATTGCTCTGACTCATCTTTCCCTGGACCTGATGGAAGTAGATATAGGTTTTGACCGCACCTATATGATTATTAACCGCTAGTTTCATCCAACGATACATCTCCTCGAGTCCAGAGTCTGTTGTTGGTCTTAAGGATGGTATGGGGAATTTTTGATCTAAATGATCGATGATGTCATCTGATTCAGTGATAACTACGCCATCATCCACTAAAACGGGCACCAGGCCTTTCGGATTGATACCAAAGTACTCAGCCGTCAGATTTTCTTTTTTAAATAGATCCACATGATGGCTAGTCCATGGAAGCTTTTTTTCTTCCAGAGTTAACCGTACTCGCATAGAACAGTTAGAAACGCCAGCGTGAAAGAGATGAAGTCCTTTAAAATCTACAACTTCTTTATTAGTGGGAGTAATGACACCCATGATGATGCTCCGTGATAAGTTAAATGTGGTTGAGGAAAGTCTTGAGTCCCAGCTAACCTGCATACTAGAGAAATATGGACGGGATGATAATGATGTGCAGAGCGTACATATTGGTCGCGATATACGCTCAATAGGCGCCTGATATTGGCAGACGGTCGCCAAGTTGGAGTCAGCTAGGGCACAGTATCCATAGAGCGCATTTTGCGAACAATCTGTCTCGACAAGTGCCTATTATCGTTTTAATAGCATTGGAATATAGTGGTCTAAGTGCATCGGCCAGTTCTTATGTTAGAGCTCCTAAATGTGCGGGCAGATTAATAGTATAAAATCAAAAAAATCTAATTACGGGGAATTAATAATGAAGATAAAGAATCAGACATATCTGGTGGCGAGTTCGGCACTTTTGCTTTTAGCCTCGCAAAGTAATGCCGCACTGGAAGAAGTAGTAGTCACTGCAACCAAGCGGGCGGAAACTATCCAGGATGTTCCTGTTTCGGTAACAGCGGTAAGTGCAGATATGATGGAGAAAGTTGGTATATCCGACATGGAAGATCTCTCTTTGGTAGTGCCCAATTTTGAAATTAACAGCGCTGCAGTTGTTCCCAACTTGTATATCCGTGGTCTAGGTGGTGGATTAACACATTCTATTGAACAGTCTGTGGGTCGCTTTGTAGATGATGTTTATATTAGTCGCGCAGCAATTAACTTGCACCCGTTTATGGACGTTGCCTCTGTAGAAGTTTTGCGAGGACCACAGGGAACTCTATTTGGTAAAAATACCGCCGCTGGTGCCTTGATTATTCACACTAATGATCCCACCGAAGAATTTGAAGCAGGGCTTAACCTGTCCCATGGACAGTACGCAACCACTGGTGGCGTGACAGAATTGAATGGCTTTGTGTCTGGCGGTCTGTCCGATTCTGTTTCTGGTCGATTGGCTTTCTTGTACAAAGATAAAGAAGGTTTTTATGAAAACCAGGCCGACGGACCTGATGGTGCTCAGCGGGAAGATATGGGTTTGCAGGGTAAGTTGCAGATCGATGTTAGCGATGTCACTACAGTGGGCTTAAAACTCCAGTATATGGAATATGAAGAAAACGGTAATGACACCGGTGAAATGTCTGCTACAGGTGGTCCACCACTGGGTTATTGGCAGGGCCTGTCGGTAAATTCAGGTGTTGCGACTGGCAGTGAATTTACTCCAGGGCTTGACTGGAAAATTTGGAATAACTGTGCAGAGGCCCTCTCAACGCCAGCATCCGGATCCGTCGATATTGGTGCATTTTGTCCTGGCCGAGATATGGAAACTACAAGCCTAGTGATGGATGCAGATCATGAGCTTGAAGGTGGCAGTGTCAAATTTATTGTTGCCTATCAAGAGTATGATTATGTACATAGGTTCAATGGCGCCGATGGTGGCTTTGCCAATATTTTCCGGGCCACTCGTTCGGAGCAGTACGAAAGTGTAAGCACAGAACTGCGATTTACCTCTGAAGAAAGCGACAGCTTTGACTATATTACAGGGCTCTATTTCGAGGACAGTGACCTGGCTCGACAGCAGGGCTCGGATCTCAACTTGAATGGGGTCGGACCAAACACTGCCTTTATCCGCAAGCATGAACCATGGACTCAAGCGACTGAAACCTTTGCCGCATTTGCTCAGGGCCGCTGGTACTTCACCGACAGAGTCACCGGTATATTTGGTGCTCGCTGGTCGACAGAAACCAAAGATTTTACCTTTGAAGAGTATATGACGCCCTATGGTACTGACGCGGGTGACAAAATGTACAAAATCAATCCTCGGGCTGAAAGTCGCGACGAAAGCAAATTTACTCCGTCAGCAACTTTACAGGTGGATGTGAATGAAGAAATCAATATGTTCGCCACCTATTCCATTGGCCATAAAACTGGTGGATTCAGCGACCGAGTCGATTCTCAAGAAGGCCCAATTCAATATGATGCTGAACTGATCGACGGTATTGAGTTAGGCATGAAAGGTCTATTTTTAGATGACGCCCTCTCGCTGAATGTCACTTTTTATCATATGAGTATTGAGGGATTGCAACTTTCATCCCAGGTACCTGGCACAGTCGACTTTAAAGTAGGTAATGCTGCAGACAGCACCAGTAAAGGTATAGAAGTTGAGTCTAACTGGGCAGTGAATGACAGCTGGACTCTGGGTGCAAATTACGCTTACACCAATGCGACCTATGATGAGTATGTCGGTGGTGCAGGGGATTGCGCAGCAGAGTATAAAAATGCTGAGGGTGCCTGTGACCTGAGTGGTGCAACGCTGCAATATGCACCTGAAAATAAGGCGTCGGCTTATGCAGAGTATTTTGCAGATGGCGCAGTTAATGGGTGGGATTTAAGCGCCCGGGTTGATGTGTCATACACTGATGATCACTACACGGATGTTGGCCTATTTGATTTTACCTTTACCAAGGCATACAACGTTTTGGGCGCGAGCATTCGTCTGATATCACCTGATGAGAATACAACTATTTCATTGATTGGGCGCAACCTTGGCAATGAAAAAATCAATGCCTGGACAGCGCCCTCAGGTCCAAACAGTATCTCTGCAATGGCAGCACCTCGACAAATATCTGTAAAGCTGGGTATGAGCTTTTAAGGTTTAAAACTATCGTGACCCCTCCGGCCGGTTCGCCAAAATTTAAAAAAGGAACTCGTCCGGATGCGGGCCTGTGTTAAGCAGGCTTGAAAGAGTAGCAAGGTATTACGATGCAGCTATGCACAGAGGGTTTTTGATTCTACGGTGCTAATAGCTGCATTTTTTATCGTTATCAATGTCAGTCTAACAAACCGATATTTTAAAATTTTCGATTAGGAAGTAAATTATGTTAGATCTGTATCACCATGGTTCTTCAGTTTGCGCAGCAAAGGTGCGCTGGGCAATGATTCTCAAAGACCTGAATTTTGAAGCCCATTATGTCGATATCTTAAAGGGCGAGCAGTTTGAGCCTGAGTATATCAAAATCAACCCTAAGGCAGTTGTTCCAAGCCTGATTCATGACGGCAAGATCCTCAATGAATCAACAGTAATTATGGAATATCTGGATCTGGCTTTTCCCGAAAAACAACTGACGCCAAAAGATCCCTTCGAATACGTTAAAACCCGTTACTGGACAAAAATCCTCGATGAGCATCTCCACCCTGCCTGCGGCACGCTGACATTTGCCAGCGCCCATCGGCACATTGTTAGAAAGAATCTTAGTGAAAAAGAATTAGAAGAATTCCTCGCCTCTACGCCAGACCATTCGGTCACGGCAGATTGGGCCGGGTACAAAAAACAAGTTGTGAAGTACGGCTTTGATGCGCCTGGCGCCAGAGATAAAGTCAAGCTCTACGATAAATATTTAAAACAGATGGACTCAGATTTGCAGCAGACTAAGTGGTTGTGCAGTGACGAGTTTGGTCTGGCAGATGTTGCTCTAACACCCTATGTAAACCGTGTGGCTATGATGGGTATGTCTGGCTGGTGGGAAGATCGGTTACCGCACCTCGCTGACTGGTGGCAGCGCATCCAGGAGATACCTAGCTTTAAGCCAGCGATTCTCGACTGGTGTCCTGAAAAATTGACTAATGATCTGCTGGTATTTGGACGTCAAAGCTGGCCTGAAGTCGCCGAAATAATTGAAGTAAAGATTTAAGAAGGATAGAGAAATGAGTCGATTGGCAGGAAAAACAGTAATTATTACCGGCGCGGGCCGTGGCATTGGCGCTGTAATGGCAAAACGTATGGCGCAGGAGGGTGCCAATGTAGTGGTGACAGATGTGCTGGATACCAAAGGTACCGTCGAAGCAATCACCGAGAGTGGCGGTTCAGCGATAGGTATAAGCGTAGATGTGACCTCGGACGACAATCTTGCAGCAATGGTTGAGGCCACTGAGAAGGCATTTGGCAGTCTCGATATTCTTGTCAATAACGCATCGATTTTTGCGGCCTTGCAACCTAAACCATTTATGCAGATCGATAATGACGAATTCGATAAAGTGATGACGGTCAATGCGCGAGGTGTGCATCAGGCGACAAGAGCGGTCGTTCCAGCAATGCTGCGCGCAGGCGGGGGAAAAATCGTCAATATAGCCTCTGGTACTTTTTATTATGGCGCGCCGGGTCTGTCCCACTACACCGCGTCTAAAGGTGCTGTGATAGCGCTTACCCGCTGCCATGGTCGCGAGCTGGGCGACAAGAATATTCAAGTGAATGCAATCGCCCCTGGTTTAACCGAAAGTGAAGCTTTGCAGGGAAACACTGGATTTGATCCAGCCCGAGCGCCAACGGTTCAGTCCCGTTCGATCAAGCGTGAAATGCTGCCAGAGGATCTGTTGGGAACATTGATGTATCTGATTACGCCCGACAGTAATTTTGTCACTGGCCAAACACTGAACGTGGATGGCGGCAAAGTAAACCTCTAAATATATAAATGGATATTATGATGGCAGTGAATACCAGTAAAACCATGGGTCATTGGATTGATGGGCAAGAGCTCCCTCCCTCCGGTACTGATGTTTTGGAATCCCTTAATCCAATAGATGACAGCCTATACGGGACTGTTGCGCGAGGTACAGTCGAGGATATAAATACTGCGGTTAATTCTGCCCACGCAGCCTTTGCAAGCTACAGTCAGTCTACGACCAATGATCGGGAAGCCTGGTTATGTAAAGCCGCTGAACTGCTTGAAAAACGAAAGGAGGAGTTTATAGATATCCTCCACGACGAGGGCGGATCTACACGTAAAAAGGCTGAATTCGAAACCAATAAGGCTATCTCATTTATTCGTGCAGCCGTGGGGATGGTACGTAATCTGACAGGCAAAACACTGCCTTCTGATTATCCGGGGCGTATCAGCATGACCTGGCGTGAGGCGCGGGGTGTCGTGGCGGTTATTACCCCGTTTAATGTACCTCTTATTAAGGCTAGTCGCCTATGCGCAAACGCGCTGGCTACTGGGAGTACAGTGGTTATGCTGCCCTCGGAAGAGCATCCGGTTCTTTCACTGAAGTTTGCCGAGCTTATAAGCGACGCTGGATTTCCAGCAGGCGCGCTAAATGTGGTGGCTGGCAATGGTTATGATATAGGTGATGCCCTTACCGGCCATCCGCTGGTTAAGTCTGTGACCTTTACCGGTTCAACGGTGGTCGGTAAACATATTCAAAAACTCTGTGCGCAAAATAATAAGCATGTCACCCTAGAACTGGGCGGTAAAAATCCCTTGGTGATTATGGATGATGCTGATCTCAAGGAGGCAGTACCAGGCGCAGTACGCGGCATATTTACTCATCAGGGGCAGGCCTGTATTGGATCGAGCCGGGTCTATGTCCACGAGGCTATCTATGAGCAGTTCACCAAAATGTATGTGGCTATCGCTGGTAACCTTGGTATGGGCGACTTGCGTGATCCTGATACTATTATTGGTCCGCTAATAAGCGAGCGTCAGCGTGAACGAGTGAGACGGCATATTGAAGATGCGCGTAGTAAAGGTGCAACGGTTGCAGCTGGGGGAACCTGGGATGGCAATCGCTGTGCACCCACTGTGCTGTTGGATGTGACTCTGGATATGGATGTATTTAAGGAAGAGACATTTGGGCCAGTCGTCTGTGTGTACCGATTTTCGGATTTTGAAGAGGTCGTAGCAGAAGCAAATAATACCCACTACGGCCTGAGTTCGGCCATTTACACCGCCAATATTCATCGTGCTATGAGCTTTGCAAAAAGAATTGAAGCCGGCATGGTGCATATAAATGGACCCTCACTAACCGATGAGGCCCATGTGCCTTTTGGCGGTGTTGGTGACAGTGGCTTTGGCCGAGAGGGAACAGAGGCAGACCTGGATGCCTTTACCGATTTAAAGTGGGTAACCATCCAGACATAGCAGACTCATTCAAATCTCCCGGAGGTATCAGTGACTCAGAGAGAAATAGAATCATCGAATATAAGGTAGAGAAGTGACCATGAGTAATAAAACCGGAGAGCTATTACCTGAATTTAAAATTAGTCTTTTAAATGGGGGTAGCTGGTCCAACTCTACTCAGCCATCGGGCTCAATGTTGCTGCTGACTGTATATCGCGGCATGTGGTGTGGGCACTGTAAAACCCAGTTGCAAAGTCTCGAGAGGCTGCAGAATGAGTTTGCCACACGGGGCGTGGATATATTGGCAGTCAGTGCTGACACAGAGGCAAGAGCCAGCGCGATGGCAAAAGACTATGGATTGTTCAGATTAGCGATTGGCTATGAGATGCCTATAGATCGGGCTCGGGCAATGGGCGTTTTTATATCAAAGCGTGAGAAGGGTATTGAAATGCCATTGTTTTGCGAGCCGGCCACATTCCTAATTAATAATCAGGGTAAGGTTCAGGCGGCATGGATAGCTTCTACCGCATTTGCTCGAGTGTTACCGGATGATATTTTGAGTTATGTAGATTTTTTAGCTGTGCACAGCGATCGCGATCCGCGTGGATCATCCTAGACTCCGCCTGTTGGGATTGTAGTAGAGAGATAATCAAACAGGTCCTGGAGTCGTTCTTTATCCTATTTTATTTGTGCCTTTAGATCCCAGGGCGAAAGATAGCTCTGGTCGGGCATCGAGTAATTTGTTTTCCCAAGGTGGTTTGTCGCCATATTTCCTACGTAAAAAGTCGATAAATATTCTTACCTTCATAGGCACAAAAGATGAACGGCGATAAAAGGCCGATATCATTATGCTCTTAAGCTGAACCTCGGGCAGAACAGCGACAAGCCTACCGCTGATAATGTCTTCCTCAATAAAAAAAGCAGGCATTACTGCCATATATTCATTGCTCATAATGGCTGCACGCAACATCCAGATTGTATTGGTCTGTATTATTGGTTGAATGGGTATGGGCTTGATTCCCTTTGGGAAGGATACATTAATGCAGCAGTCAGGTTCGATAAATGTATTGTGGCAAAATCTATGTTGCAGAAGATCATCGGGCCTCAATGGCAATCCATTATTTTCGATATATTCAGGAGTTGCTACAATCAGTCGCCGCACTGGAAATATTTCGGATGCTTCGAGAATACCACTGGAGTTTTTTCCTGTTTGCAAACAGACATCGAAACCTTCTTGAACTGGATCACAAAACCGATCATGTTGCTCGAGTTCCACTGTTAATTCTGGATGTTCCTTTTGAAATTCACAGAGGTCATTTGCGATATAGCTATGGATAAAGGACGAAATGCAGCTAACCCTGAAGGTTCCGGTTAAGCCCCACTCTACGCCACTAACGGATGTCTTGGCATCATCGAGTTCGGAGAGCACACGAACCGCTCTTTCATAAAAGTCGGCACCGCCCTCGGTAATAGTTAGTTTCCGTGTTGAGCGCCGCAGTAGTTGTAATTCCAGATGGTCTTCAAGTTGATTGACGCGCTTGGTAATAACAGATTTTGCAGTGTTCGTTTGACGAGCAGTCTCGGCGAAACTGCCGACTTCAACTACTTTTACAAAGGCTCGTATACATTCAAGTTCATTCATTTCACTACCTATTTATTAAACGTGTTTCACGAACGGTGAGACTGATCTTTGGTGTATTATCATCCTTAGTGAGTGGTTATATATTACCACTCTCGCCACATTAGACAAATTAAAAGGCGAGATCATTCTTGTAACGGGCACAGTTGAGTGCGTAATGAAATTACTTATCAAGCATAAATGCTCGGGTGTTGGATTTCAGTTCAAGGTACTAATAAAAATAGGGAGGGGGTCCTATGAGTTTCTATAAAAATAAAATTCAAAAATCTACAGCACAGATTGTGTTGGGTTCTGCAGTTTTAATCGGCCATACATTCGCCTATGGCGCACTTGAAGAAATTATTGTTACTGCTCAAAAACGTTCTGAGTCTCTTCAGGATGTTCCGGTTGCAGTGAGTGCCTTTACTGGCGACACAATGAAAACACTAGGTATTACCAATGCCAGTGATCTGGTTGATCTGACACCGGGCTTTGCATCCGCAACACAACAGGGATCAAACCGAAATTACTTTTTGCGCGGCGTTGGAACCAGCGACGTTCATATTACAGCCGCATCTGCTGTTGGTCAGTACTTTGATGGTGTGACGCTGACCAGTGGCTTTCATGCAAAGTCAGCGTTATATGATATGGAGCGCGTTGAGATTCTCAAAGGCCCGCAAAATACATTATTTGGATTAAACACCACGGGTGGTGCAGTTAACTATATTAGCGTAAAACCAGAAATTGGTGCTGGTACTGAAGGCGGGGCAACCGTTAAGTGGGGCAGTAATAGCCATGTTGAAACCGAGCTTGCCGTAGGGTTTGATATCTCAGATAACCTTGCCGCCCGAGTTGCAATGCAAACTATTGATGATGGTGGTGCATTTACGTCGGTTAGCAATGGTAAGCGATATGGCGACGAAGACTCTAAGGCCGGTCGTGTAACTTTGCTTTGGGAGCCATCTGATCTAACAAGCGTCACCTTTAATATACATGCGCTAAAATCTGATAATAACAGTACGGCTATTAAGGCTGTGGGTACTAGATCTCCGGATGGGTCAGGTGGACTCTGTGCCGATGCGCCAGTATCAGGCATTATTGATTTTGGCGTGAACACAAATTGTCTGAGCCGTGATGGGGGCAATGCCGACGATCCGGCAACAGATCCTTCTACAGGTTCCTGGGATACCACAGCACAAAACTTTGGTATTGAGACGCTGGATACGTCTGGTTTTTACTTAAAGGTAGATTATGAACTTCCCTGGGCTACCTTTACCTCTATGACCTCGTTGGATAACCTCGATTTTAAAAATGCCAATGATAATGATGGTGGCGCTACACTGGGGTTACATACTTTTCACCAAGACGATCGAGATACTTTGCAGCAGGAACTTCGTCTAGTTTCAAGCGCGGATGAACAGTATCGCTGGATTGCGGGCCTGTACTATCTCGATGATGATGCTACTTCTTATACTGGACTTCGCGGTGCACGGGGAGCATTTAAAAATGGTACGCAACTTCCTAATGTTCAATTGGATCACACCAAAGAAAATCTAAGTGTTTATTTCCAGGGTGAGTATGATTTCAGTGATGCACTGACCTTAACTGCGGGCCTGCGTTGGTCTGATGAGGAAATCGAAGGGCATTATACGCCTTCTTCTCCCAATATTGCCGGTGATTCCCAGTCAACGACCTATTTCCAAGATGATATTGCGGCACTTGTTGCAGCTCAGAATCCGGGCACTGAAGGCTACGATGCTAACGGTTACCTAATTGCTCGACAGGTTACCCAGAATCTGGATAACAAAGATATTGGCTATACCGTTAAGTTGGATTGGAAGGCATCAGAAAACTCAATGGTCTACCTTAGCAATTCCAGAGGCTTCAAGGGTTCAGCACTGGATATCCGCCCTGTCTATGCTCTTGTACCTCTTGCCAATGTGATTAGTGGCTTGGAAGAGTCTCGGCTTGAGCCAGAATCTTTGGATGCCTGGGAGATTGGTTACAAAGGTGATTTCCTGGATTCAAGGGTTCAACTGGATGCAGCGGCGTTCCAATACAACTATGAAAACTTGCAGCAATTTGTTACTGCCCGAGGCGTTCCTACACTTGATAACGCGCTGGAGTCTGAAATAAAGGGGCTCGATCTCAATGTAAAGTATGGTGGAGACAGCGGCTTATATTTGCAGGCGGGACTCTCTTTACTTGATACCGAAGTGACTGATGCCGGCGATAGCGCAAACTTTTTTGCTGGCGCCGAATTAGCAAGCTCTCCAAGCTTCTCCTTTAACCTGCTTGCGTCGCAAGAATATGCGCTCGACAATGGTAACTTGCTGACTCTAACCGGCAATATTGCCCATACCGGTAAGCAGGTTAAGGCGACTGCAACCAATGGCAATAACCAGATTGTAGATCAGTTAAGCGTAGATGCCTACACATTGCTGAATGCGAATATCAGTTATCGGTTTGGTCAGGCACAGCAGTACAACCTGTCGCTGTACGGTAAAAACCTCTCCGATGAAAACTTTTGCGGGGGCCTATTAGTCAATGATGGAAATGCTATATTGGGTAATACAGTAAATGCTCGATCGGCTATGCATATGAATGCCCTGTGCCGAGTTACCAGTGCATCTACCCGCACTATTGGGGCCTCAATCAGCGTAGATTTCTAGCTCCCAGGTTACACATACTATCTCTCCCCTAGTATGTGAAAAACCTCTCCGGGATTGCTTAATCCCGGGGAGGTTTTGTAATCTATCGTTGTAAAATTATTAATATAGGAACTGGCAGAGTGAATAGAAAAGGCACAGGTTTTTCATTGTTGGTATCTGCCATTATGGCTGCTTTTTTAGCCGTTGGTAATGTCATGGCTATGGATTCAGACTCCACTCGGCTATTGATCAGCCGAAATGCAGAATTTAATAAGGAAATACTCAGAGTTTCGGAAAATGTCTATACCGCCGTCGGTTATGCGGTCTCGCCCGTCAGCATGATTGTTGGTCCGCAAGGCATAGTGATCGTGGACGCTGGATTAGATGTGGCTAGCAGTCGGGAAATAAGAGCGGACTTTCGGCGCATTGTCGATAAGCCAGTCAAGGCGATTATCTTTACTCATGGGCATCCCGATCATACTCATGGTGCTTCCGCCTTTATGGATTCAACGGATGTTCAGGTATGGGCCCGAGAGGGGTTTCCCCATGAGCAGCATACACTGGAGTCAGCCGGAATCCTGATTCAAAAAAAGCGCGGTAAGAAGCAGGCGGGTTTCATGTTATCTCCTGAGCAGCGCATTAATAATGGCATTGCCAAGGCTTTTTGGCCCGATAGGAAAGGCGGTATATGGGGAGCTGATCACAAGATAGGTCCATCTCATATTTTTAATTCAGAGCGACAAAAAATCAATATAGCTGGCCTAGATTTGGAGCTGGTTGCCGCCACAGGAGAAACCCATGATGGTCTCTATCTGTGGTATCCGGCAGAGCATGTGGTTTTTGCAGGCGATAATTTTTACAAGTCATGGCCCAATTTATATGCACTTCGCGGCACACCTTACCGAGATATTAGAGGCTGGGCCAATGTGATCGACATGATAATGCAGGAGGGCGCTGTCGCCCTGGTTGGCGGTCACACTCGCCCAATAATTGGTACGGACGACGTTAACCAAACGCTTGCCAACTACAGGGATGCAATACTCTTTCTATTTGATAAGACTGTTGAGGGCATTAATAAGGGGCTGACCCCGAATCAACTGGTCGACTATGTAGTGCTGCCGGAGACGTATAAAAATCTTGATTATCTGCGTCCCTATTATGGCAATCCCGAATGGGCGGTTCGCGCGATTTTTAGTGGTTATCTGGGATGGTTTGATGGCAATGCGACAAACCTGTTTCCCCTTAATGATGCACAGGAAGCGCAGCGTATTGTAAAGCTGGCTGGTGGCGAGGATGCACTCGCTGATTTGATTGTAGGTGCGATCAATGAGAAGGACTATCAATGGGCAGCTGTGTTATGTGATTACCTTTTGTCCATTGACCCAAAAAATAAAGCAGCCATGCTCCGTAAAGCAGATGCATTGACCGCACTAGCACAAGACAAGCTAACGACTACGGCTAGAAATTATTATCTAAGTAGTGCCATTGAGTTGCGCAAACGGGCGAGCGCATTAGCCTCAGACTAGAACAAAAAAACGGTTGTCGGAAAAATGCGAAAGGACCTTTTGGATGCCTAATCCGCGCCCGGATAGGCACTCTAATCAATAATTTTTAATAGTTGGATATGCTTATGTGGCGAATATTATCCTTAGTTGTGCTGTTGAGCGCCTGTAGTCAAGATGAGGATCCGGGTACAGCTCCAAGTGCTGAAAATGCTCAGGATATCCAGTCTCGCCCTAATATTTTACTAGTCGTTGCCGACGACCTCGGTTACTCGGATATAGGTGCATTTGGCAGTGAAATTCTGACACCCAATCTGGACGAGCTGGCCGCCGGGGGCATGTCATTGACCAACTTTTACAGTGGCCCCACCTGTTCTGTGACCCGGTCAATGTTGATGACGGGTATGGATAGCCATATTGCTGGTCTTGGCAATATGGCGGAGACAGTGGCAGACAATCAAATGGGTCAGCCAGGTTACGAGGGGCACCTCAGTGCACGAGTTGATACAGTGGCTGAGATTCTTAAATCTGCTGGTTATCACACCTATATGGCGGGTAAATGGCATCTGGGTATGCACCCTGATAGGTCGCCGCGCAGTCGCGGTTTTGAGCAGTCTTTTGCCATGCTCTATGGCGCCGGTAGCCATTTCTCGGATATGGCAGGTGGCGATGCACACCGTCACCCAGTGCTCTATCGTGACAATGGGCTCTTGATAGACGAGCTGTCCGACGACTTTTATTCAACCACCTTCTATACCGACCGAATCATTGAGCAGATTGATAGCAATGTCGATGATGGCAGGCCATTTTTCGCCTATCTGGCATATACGGCCCCCCACTGGCCGTTGCAGGCACCAGATTCGATAATAGATAAGTACCGCGGTGCCTATGATAGGGGTTATGACTCAGTGCGGCAGGGTCGTTTTGCCGCGCAGCAGAAACTAGGGTTATTCGACAGCTCCATCCAGGCACCACGAAGGCCCGGTTACGTGAAACCCTGGGTCGATTTAAGTGACCAAGAGAGAACCTACCATGCGCGCAATATGGAGATATATGCGGCCATGGTTGATTATATGGATACAGGTATTGGGCGTGTTATTGATTATCTTGATAAGCGAGATCAGTTGGATAACACCATCATTGTATTTATCTCAGACAATGGTGCCGAACACTGGGACCACAGCAGTGCTCCGCCGCCCATCGGAGAGTTTGCTGCAAACTTTGATAACTCAGCAGAAAATAGTGGGCGTGAAGGATCCTTTGTGCTCTACGGGTCAGAGTGGGCCCATGTAAGTAATACACCCTTTAGTCGTTACAAGGGAACTACCTACGAGGGCGGCATTCGCTCGCCAGCGGTGATCTCTTGGCCTAATAAAATTGCCAGTGGCCAGGTTAGTCGCGCAATCACCCACAGTAGTGACTGGCTGCCAACCTTTGCAGAGCTAGCGGGCGCTGGTACTCAAAATGTTTCAGGTAAAAGTCTGGTCGGACTCCTGACGGGGTCGGTTGAACAGGTTCGTGATAGCAACGAAACCGTGGGTATGGAAATCTGGGGCAAGCGGGGCATTATTGCCAATGGGTACAAGCTGGTGAGTTCAGGTAAACCCAATGAGTTAGTGGATTGGGAGCTGTATAACTTGCAGGCTGACCCTGGAGAGCAGATCGATCTTACCCAGCGGCAACCTGAGGTATTTAACAGTATGCTGAAGCATTGGAATGACTATGTCGCAAACAATAATGTGATATTGCCTGAAGGGCCATTTACTGTGCGTCCAGTTGGGGAAAAGCCGGTTGAATAATCATCAATAGAAGGCTTGTTTTATAGTGCGCGTTTTGCGAACAATATGTATCACATTGAGGCTATTATCTGCTGAATAGTGATCGAATATAGTAATAACAATCAACGGGGCTATGGGTCTTATCATTCCGTTACAAGAATAACCAAGAGGAATAGATTGTGAGCGAGTTTACTTATGGTTGGAAGTCGCTGTTGGCGGCGACCATTGGGACCATGTGCGGGATATTCACACTAACCAATTATACCCAGGGCTTTTTTGTCGGCCCGGTCACCAGCGAATTTGGTTGGAGTGCTCCGCAATTTTTCCTCAGTTACACGGTTCTGATGTGCTCCGGCCTTCTTACGGGACCTCTTATTGGCTATATTGCCCAGAGAGTGGGGCTACGCACTGTCGGTATTGTCGGTTTAATTGGTCACTCCCTGGCCTATGTGGTGCTCTCTCTCAATACGGGTTCGCTAATGCTCTGGTATCTCAGTTGGGCGTTGGTGGCTATTCTCGGTGCAGGGTCTCTGCCGATTATTTGGACCGGTGTGCTCAATAACTGGTTTACCAAGCACCGTGGTAAGGCTATCGGAATTACCATGGCGGGCACCGGATTAGGTGCTTTCTTGCTGCCGCCGATCGTTGAGTTTCTGATTGCTAACCATGGCTGGCGAACCGCCTATCGCGGTATTGGGCTGGGTGCTTTGCTTATCTCTCTGCCGATTGTTTTTGCCTTATTTAAAGAAAAACCTGACTCTTCAACAGCGACCGATGGCGAGGTGATGGCCAACAAAGTCGAGACCTGGGGTTTGACGACCAAGGATGCCATGCGCACTAAACAATTTTGGATCCTGGGGGCAGTTTTATTTCTCACCGTTATTGTGGTGGCTGGCCTGCTATCGAACTTCGAGCGCATTATGACTGAGCAGGGTTTCGAACGCAGTTCGATTGCACAGATTGCCGCTGTGATGGGGCTGACCGTGATTATAGGTCGGTTGATGGTGGGTGCCCTGGTAGATCGATTTTGGGCGCCCGGTGTTGCCGCTTGCTTTTTCCTTGTGGCGACCCTCGGATTATTAATTTTGGTCGGTACTCAGGTGACAATGGCTACTGCTCTGCTGGTTGCCGTTATGATCGGCTTGGCGGCAGGGGCTGAACTGGATTTGCTCGCCTATTTGACCGGCAAGTATTTTGGTCCGGCTCATTACCCGGCAATTTTTGGTCTGATTATCGCCTTCTTTACTGTGGGGGCGGGCATCGCTCCACCACTGTTTGGTATGGCAGCACAGATGTTCCAGGGCTACGGGACCATGCTTAGCATTTCTATTGGCTTACTTCTGGTATCGATCCTGCTATTTCTATCGCTGGGAAGATACCCAGATGAAGAATAAATCATGCTTTACCCGCTGTTTGAATCGCAGCTAGTAAAAATGTATTCACCAAGCTGTGCCTTTGCCTTTGCCTAGGTCAGAATTTTTATGGCTCTCTACAGCCAGTACTTTGAATTGGAGCTACCATTAATGAGGCAAGACCGACCCTACAGTAATATTCCCGGGACCTATGTTCTAGACCCCCAGCATTCAATGCAGGGCTATGAACTCAATATGTTCTGCATGTCGCTCAACAAACCGGAAAATCGCGATAAATTTCGCCTCGACGAAGAGGCCTATCTAGATGATTTTCCATTGACAAAAGAACAGCGCAAGGCAGTTTTATCCCGGGATTGGCTGGGTCTACTGCAGCTGGGTGGCAATATCTATTACACCTTTAAGCTAGCAATTTTCGACCGTAGGAACATGCAGTATGTTGGTGGTGCTATGTCGGGGGTTAGCGAACAAGAATTTACTGACATGATGATTGCCGGTGGCCGACCAGTCGAAGGCAACTTATATACCTCGGAGGAAAAATAATAGTGGCTAATTTATTTGCAGGGGTAGGCACGTCCCATGTCCCCGGGATAGGCGCGGCGGTTGATCATGACAAAACCCAGCTACCTTATTGGAAGCCACTTTTTGATGGTTATGGCCCAGCGCGAGAATGGATGGAGCGAGAAAAGCCTGATGTGGTGATTATTGTTTACAACGATCATGCCTCGGCATTTTCACTCGAGTTAATTCCGACTTTTGCCATGGGGGTTGCCGCTGAGTTTCAACCAGCGGATGAAGGCTATGGTCCTCGGCAGGTACCAGTTGTTGAAGGGCATCCAGAATTGGCCTGGCATATCTGTGAGTCTCTGATTATGGATGAATTTGATATGACCATAGCCAACAAGATGCCAGTGGATCATGGTCTTACCGTACCGCTATCAATTATGTGTGGTCAACCAGAGGCCTGGCCATGCAAGGTTATTCCCCTAGCTGTGAATGTTATTCAGTATCCCCAGCCTCGAGGCAGCCGATGTTTTGCCTTGGGCAAGGCCATCCGCGCTGCGGTGGACTCTTTTGACGAGGACCTAAAAGTTGCAGTTTGGGGAACCGGTGGTATGTCTCACCAGCTACAGGGCGAGCGCGCAGGGTTTGTGAACGAACCTTTCGATACAGCGTTTCTCAATGACCTGACTGCCGATAAAGAGCGTCTAATTAATATAGGGCATACGGAATATATGCGCGAGGCAGGTTCGGAGGGTGCAGAATTGGTTATGTGGCTGATTATGTTAGGCGCGCTGGATAAGGATGCCAAAGAGGTCTATCGACATTATCATGTGCCCGCATCCAACACGGCTGCCGGGTTGATTATTCTGGAGAATTCCTGACGCCAGACTCCCTGTTGACCTCTACAGACGAAAAACTCACTCAAAAAATAGCCCTGTTGGTTGTCTGCGCAGGGTCCATGATGTCTCCCTTGACCCTGTCGTCTGTCAATATTGCCATGCCTGCTATGGCGGCAGAATTGCAGGCTGATGCAAGACTGGTTAGCTGGCTGCCGACTATATTTCTGGTGAGTAATGTCGCCCTGATATTACCCTTCGGTAAGCTGGCGGATAATATCGGGCGCAAGCGTATCTATATGATCGGCTTGCTGGTCACCGTCATAACCTCACTAGGTGCAGCAATGGCGGCTAGTATTGAAGGTATTCTGTTTTTTCGGTTTATTCAGGGTGGCGCGTCGGCCATGACTCTGGGTACTGGTGTCGCCATTATTTCATCACTGTATCCAGCAAATAAGCGCGGTATGGCCATTGGTATTAACTCAGCATGTATTTATATTGGCTTGACCATCGCGCCGGCACTGGGCGGGATTATTACCGAGATATGGGGCTGGCGCTCGGTATTCTTAATGCCGGCACCGATTGCTGTTTTATTGGTCACATTGATTGCAGTCTTTGTAAAAGGCGAATGGCGAGCAGATTCCCGGGTTCCCTTTGACTGGCAGGGTGCGCTGATTTTTGCGGCTGGTACAACCCTGTTGGTTATTTCCCTGACCGGACTGCCGCAATTTAATTACGCGCTGCTGTTATTGGTCTCTTTGGGTCTAATTTGGTTATTTGTCTGGCACCAGTCAAACAGTGATCAGCCATTAATTCGCTGGCAAATGTTTACTCAAAATCGACTGTTTTCATTTTCACTGGCATCGGCATCTCTGATGTATGCCAGTCTCTATCCACTAACATTCTTGCTCAGCCTCTATTTGCAATATATCCGTGACCTAAGCCCCTCTGATACGGGTCAGGTCATATTGATGCAGGGCATAGCCATGGCTCTGTTAGCGCCTTTTTCCGGAAGGCTTTCGGATCGTATTCAGCCCCGTAATATTGCGACTACTGGCTGTGTTGTTGTCACCCTTGGCTTTTTGATGCTGGCCCAATTAGATATGCACACCACTCAGCTCTACATAGGGGGTTCGCTATTTCTTATTGGTATTGGCATGGGGTTATTTACCAGCCCTAATAATAATGCAGTTGTGAGTGCGGTAGATGCGAGAGATCTCGGCGTCGCCACTGCCACCATGAACCTGGCTCGGGTAATGGGCAATCTAATCGGCATGGGCGTGGTCAACCTGTTGATGAACTTAAATTTGGGCGACAAACAGATAATACCGATTTACTACGGTCTCCTGGAGTCGACCATTAGCACCGCAATTATTATCTCTCTGGCCTATGTACTGGTAGGTAGTTTTCTATCAGCCATGCGGGGGCGCGCCGATGCGTAGATCATCCAAGGCCAATAGCGGTTAAATTGTAAAATACATTCTATACCGAGGTAATTATGTTAAAGCTCTATCACAATGATATGTCGGCTTGCGCTCAGAAGGTGCGTTTTGTGCTGGCGGTTAAACAACTTGAATGGCAAAGCGAAGAGCTGAATTTGCGACAGGGTGACCAGCAGCAGCCGGAGTATTTAAAAATTAATCCCAAAGGATTGGTTCCTACCCTGGAGCATGATAACGATATTCTGGTGGAATCCAATATTATTGTCGACTATCTCGATGAAGCATTTCCCGAGCCATCATTGATGCCTGAAACACCTCTCAAGCGAGCCAAAGTCCGTTGGTGGATGAAAAAACTGGATGATGGTCTGCATCTTGAACTGGCGGCACTCAGTTTTGGAATAGCCTATAGAATTCAGCTACTGGACGCCTGCAAAGGTGATATAAATTTGGTTGAGAAGCATCTCAATGCAATCCCTGATGCCTACATGCGCGATGTGCAGCGTCAAGTGATGACTGATGGTATGGGGTCGCCCCGTTTTGATCGAGCGGTCAATGAATTTGCTAAATTAATTGAAGAACTGGATGCAGAATTAGCGGAGCATAAGTGGATCGGCAGTGACAGCATGAGTTTAGCGGATATTGCATTTGCGCCCTACGCTACACGCCTGGAGCATTTACATCTTTCGGCTATGTGGCATCATAAACCGCACTTTAAAGACTGGTATGAACGTCTTAAGAGAACTGAGGGATACCAGCAAGGATTAGCTGGCTGGTTTAATCCCAAGTATCTGGAGCTTATGGATAGGGCGGGCGCAGCGGCCTGGCCAAATATATCCGCTATGTTGGATTAGCAGTACATCAATGTCATGCAGTTAACCATGCCTAAGCAGTCCGCTGGCTCAGAAACGCTAGAAGCCTCTGTTCTGCCAATATGGTACTGGCAGAATCAAAACTGGCCCGAGCCTGATTGGCAAAACCATGGTCGGCCTGCTGATAGATAAAAACATCACTGCTAGGATTGGCGGTGCGTACCTGCTCCACAACCTCTGGGCCTATGGCGCTGTCCTTGCCGCCAAAATGGAATTGAAAAGGACAATTTGCTTGCTGATGCAAATAACTCGGCAGTCGCGTGCCATAAAAAGCTGCGCCGTTATTAATGGGTAGATTACAGGCAGCTAAATAGGCAATCCCGCCTCCCCAACAATAGCCGACCACCGCAACTTTGCGAGTAGCCAATGTCTGCATGGCAGCTTTAAGGTCCAATAACAGATGCTCCTTCCTGCAGGCGTCAGCCAGTTTTCTGCCACGATCGATTTCATCATAGCCAAGGCAGGCATCGCGCTCAATGCGATCAAACAGTGCGGGCACAATGGTTTTATAACCCGCATTAGCAAACTGGTCCGCCAGATTCCGCATCTGTGCAGTGATGCCAAATATCTCATGGATCAAAATTAAACCACCTATTTCAGATTTAGTCGGCGAGGCCATATAGGTCGAAAAATTGTAGCCATCTTCGGCACAGATATTTGATGTACTGGAATCTGCCATAGGGTTCCCCTTTTGAATTCGATCAGTAGGCTTTAAAAGGCTCGATAACCATGTCATTAAAGGACTATTTCCTGCCATGAGAAGAGAACGAATATCGATGAAATCGATACATAATTGATGGATGTTTACCCTGCCTATAAATAGAGTATTCAAGGCACAGTGCGAATCTGCAACTGCGCGCTTTGGGAGAGAGTAATGAAGATTTGCTTGGTCGGGGAAGGTGCATTCGCCAATAAACATATAGATGCCATTGTCCGCATTGAGGATGTTGAGGTGTCAGTAATCTGTGGTGGTGTCGCTGAGACGACCGAAGCAGTTGCCAATGCGTGGGGCATACCCTTTTACACCACGGATCTAGCTGAGGCCCTAAATCAACCTGGAGTCGATGCTGCGATTTTGGCTACACCCACGGGACTGCATACCGCTCAGGCTATTCAGGTAATGCGCTCTGGCAAGCATGTGCTGATTGAAATTCCCATGGCCGACAATCTTGCTGACGCCCAGAAATTAGTTGAAGTGCAGCAGGAGACTGGTCTGGTGGCCATGGTCGACCATGTGCGGCGGTTTAATCCTTCACACCAATGGATTCATAACAAAATAAAGTCGGGTGAGTTACAGCTACAGCAGTTGGATGTACAAACCTATTTTTTCCGTCGTGAAAATATTAACGCTCTGGGCCAGCCTCGCAGCTGGACTGATCATTTATTGTGGCATCACGCCTGCCATACAGTTGATCTGTTCCAGTATCAGACCGGCGGGCCAGCGACTCAGGCATTTGCCATGCAAGGCCCCAGTCATCCTGACATGGGCATAGCCATGGATATGTGTATTGGTATGAAAGCGGCTACGGGCGCTATTTGTACGCTCTCTCTATCGTTTAATAATAACGGTCCCCTGGGCACCTACTTTCGGTATATCTGTGACAATGGGACTTATATAGCAAGATATGATGATCTTTTTGATGGTAACGACAATCCCATTGATCTGTCTCAGATTGACGTGGCGATGGATGGTGTGGAACTGGCCGATCGGGAATTCTTTGCGGCGATTGCCCAGGATAGGGAACCTAATTCAAGCGTTCAGCAGTGCCTTGAGGCCATGAAAACATTGGATAGGTTAGAGCAGAGCATGATTTCGCAGGCCTGATGTAGTTGGTCACGAGATACCTAGACTAAGATCCTCGGCCACTGAGCGAATCTTGTCCAGAAACAATCCTGCTGCCGGAGAGGGGCGAATATGCGACAGCATGGTTATACCAATAGGCCGGTAGGTGCTTTGCATATCAATGGCTAGGGCAGTCAGTGCACCCAGTTTTTTATCATAGTAAATTTGGTGCTCAGAGAGCAGAGCTACTCGATCACTTTCCAGTAATAGCCCGCGCACCATAGATGCAGAACTTGTCTCAATGCAATGTGCTGGCACGCTAATTCCATGCTGGGTGCAAAACTGGTCATACAGCAATCTTGTTGGGGTACCGGTGGGTGGCAGCACAGATTGCAACTCTTCCAGTATTTTCGGCGCGAGGATTTTTTTCTTGGCCAGTGGGTGATCGCTGCGAGCCAAAATCGCTAGTTTATCGTCAAACAGTCGTTCAGTTTTCAGATGGGGTGCAGCTTCCTTTGGTCTGATGGCGCCAATCAGCATATCAATTTCGCCACTGCGCAGACCGGATAGTAGAGAATTATAGGGGCCCTCAATTGTAGAGATATCCAGCTGCGGTTGGTCTTCTAGAAGTTGATTGATTGCACGGGGTGTCAGAATGGTTCTGGAGTAGGGCATGGTGCCAACAGTGACCCTGCCGCAGGTTACGCCATTTAAGCTGGCAATATCGTCCGCTGCGTGGCGAATCTGTGAAAATGCCAGTTTGGTATGGCGCACAAGAATTTTGCAATAGGGTGTCGGATTAACCCCAGAGGGATCCTTGCCAAAAAGCGCCAGGTCCAGAAGATTCTCCAGTTCACGAATTGAGTTATAGACTGCCGAACTGGTGATGCCGAGCATATGGGCAGCGCCGCTGTAGTCACAGGTTTCATAAAGGGCGATAAGCGCTGCCAGTCGTTTGTAGCTGATTTCCATAGAGAACAGAGGATTTTTATGGAAATCTCTTCGCGACTTTTTGAACTGATCGTAGACCCTCCCCGCCGCCTCGAATTCGGCCATTGCCATGGCGACACGTTGACTCAATGCCTCACCGTAAACTGTGGGAGAAACGCCGGACGTTGTACGATCAAACAGCGGCACATCAAGCTGACTTTCAAGTTCGATAATGGCCTTGGATATTGCTGTTTGCGACCGATTCAGTTGCTCTCCAGCCCTTGTTACGCTGCGTAATTCAGCAACACATTTAGCCGCCTTAAGATATCTTAGGCTTAGCTCGGGAATTTTTAATTGATCGACATCCATAATTATCGTGGCGACTCTAGGAGAAACTTAATTATACATGAGAAAAGTATATTAAATAATTTCTTTTATATTAAATTTAAGCTCTTTTTTGAATTTAATATCATATAAATAGAGTATTAACGCGGATAGATTAATTCGGTTTAAATGAGAAAAAAATTAATTATTAATAATTCTCATAGTTTTTCAAGTCTTTATTATTGGTCAGTTATGCAATCTGACGGTTATTCTCTGACGAGTAATTTGTCGAAAATTAGTCATGACCAAGGACTCTGTATGCTGATCGCTCAGTCACGCTTTGAAACCCTAAAGGCTGTTGCCTATCTAAAAAAATTCTGCCGTCACTTCGCCCATAAGTTAGCTACTGAATTCGATGATAGTCATGGCCACGTAGATTTCCCATTTGGCTATTGCCGCTTGCAGTCGTCCGAGAATTTACTGACATTTACTGTAGAGGCTGAGACTGAAGAGGCATTAGAAAAAATGCAAAGCGTGGTAGCTGGGCATATGGAGCGTTTTGCACTTCGCGATGAGATTTCATTAGTCTGGGAGCGCCAATGAATTCCGCCGCAGAGCAATTTTCGCTGCAGAGTCAGATTAGGTAGCCCTGATGCAGCATGCTATTCCTTATATGCAACTCAGGGGCGGCAGTTCAAAAGGCCTGTATTTTTGTGCCAGTGATTTGCCCGCTGACCCGGTGTTGCGAAATAAAGTATTGATTGCGGCAATGGGCTCAGATAAGTCTCAAATAGATGGGCTGGGTGGCGCAGACCCATTGACCAGCAAGGTGGCAATTGTCGGGCTGTCTGATTCTCCAAATGCGGATATAGATTATCTTTTTGCTCAGGTTGTGGTCGGTGGCGATCGAATCGATACCACGCCTAACTGCGGTAATATTTTGGCTGGGGTTGCCCCCTTTGCTATTGAGGCTGGCCTGATCGAGCCTACTGGAGATAGCACGACTGTGCGCATCAATATGCTTAATAGCGGCAGCCAGTGTGAACTGGTGGTGCGTACGCCCAATGGTAAGGTTGAGTATCAGGGTGATGCGTGTATTGATGGTGTGCCCGGCAGCGCCGCACCCATTGCCTGTAACTATCTTAATATTGCCGGATCGGCATGCGGCAGTTTGCTGCCCACAGGCAGCCGTATCGATATTGTCGATGGCATAGAGATAAGCTGCATTGATAATGGTATGCCAGTAGTGGTGCTGCGCGCTGAGGATATGGGGATAAGTGGCTATGAGTCGCCTGCCGAGTTAAATGCCAATGAAGCCTTAAAGAGCAAGCTCCAATCTATACGCCTGCAGATAGGCCCAAAAATGAATCTGGGTGATGTGGAGGGTGCGGCAGTCCCCAAGATGTGCATGATTTCCCCGCCCCTAAAAGACGGTATCTGTCATACGCGCACCTTTATTCCCTATAAATGTCATTCCGCGATTGGGGTGTTGGGCGCGGTGTCGGCCGCAACCGCTGCGATTATTCCCGGTACTGTCGCAGAGGGAATTGCCACTGTGCCAGCTGGTGCCAGCAAGACTCTCTCAGTAGAGCATCCTTCCGGTGAGTTTTCGATCAACCTGCATGTTGATGAGCAGGCTGATCCGCCTCAAGTTTTAAAGGCTGGATTACTGCGCACCGCCCGTCTGTTAAGTCGCGGTGAACTCTATGTGCCGGAACATATTTTTATCACTGAATAAATGAGAAACCAACCCGATTAAGGTTGATAAAGGAGCACAGAAGATGAAAACCGTAGCAGTGCGCAATATTGCGCGCGCAGACCAAACAATAGTTGAAGGCCTGGGTGAGATGGGTGTGGCCACAGTTCACGAATCTCAGGGTCGCATTGGCTTATTAAAGCCTTATATGAGGCCCATCTATGCTGGTGCCCGTGTTGCAGGGTCTGCGGTGACTGTTTTGGCGCAGCCCGGTGATAACTGGATGCTGCATGTGGCGATCGAGCTTTGTCAGGAGGGTGACGTGCTGGTGGTTGCCTGTACCACCGATAATACCGATGGCATGTTTGGGGATTTGTTGGCGACATCGGCTCAGGCACGCGGTGTAAAAGGGCTGATTATTGATGCTGGGGTACGGGACATTAGGGACCTTAAAGAAATGAATTTCCCGGTTTGGTCGCGGGCTATAAATGCCAAAGGCACAGTGAAAAATACTCTGGGTTGCGTGAATGTGCCCGTTGTTTGCGCCGGTCAGCTAATTAATCCAGGCGATATTGTCGTTGCCGACGACGATGGCGTTGCCTTAGTGTCGCGAAAAGATGCAGAGGTAGTTTTAGAAGAATCTCGTCAGCGCGAAGCCAGAGAAGTTGCCAAGCGCGAGCAATTGGCAAGCGGTGTACTGGGATTGGATATCTACAATATGCGACCCAGATTAGAAGAGAGTGGTTTGGTGTATCTGGACTCTATGGACGACTAAACGGTTGAGCAAATAAACAAAGGAGTAAGATAATGATTATTGATTGTCATGGCCACTATACAACCGCACCTGATCCACATCAGGACTACCGGGCGGCTCAGATGGCAAGGTTGCAAGACCCGTCGCTACCAGAACCCCAGAGCGCCATTATCAGCGATGACCAGATACGCGAAAGCATTGAGCTAAACCAGTTAAAACTGCTGAGAGAGCGCGGGGCGGATATGACTATATTCTCGCCACGGGCCTCAACCATGGCCCATCATGTGGGTGATGAACAGGTTTCGCAGACTTGGACGGCGGCCTGTAATAATTTGATTGCGAGGGTGGTTGAGTTATTTCCTGAGCAGTTTATTGGCGTGTGCCAGTTACCCCAGTCTCCAGGTGTGCCGATTGAAAATTCTATTGCAGAGTTGGAACGGTGCGTTTCAGAGTTGGGTTTTGTAGGTTGTAACCTTAATCCGGATCCATCGGGCGGTCACTGGACCGCGCCACCACTCACGGACCGACATTGGTATCCGTTTTTTGAGAAAATGGTGGAGCTTGATGTACCAGCGATGATCCATGTTTCTGGTTCATGTAATCCCAATTTTCATGCAACTGGTGCCCATTATATCAATGCCGATACCACCGCCTTTATGCAGTTTTTGCAGGGTGATCTGTTCGCCGATTTTCCGGATCTGCGTTTTATTATTCCCCATGGCGGTGGCGCGGTACCCTATCACTGGGGGCGTTATCGCGGTCTGGCCGATATGCTTAAGAAACCACTGCTTACTGAGCATGTGATGAAAAATGTATTCTTTGACACCTGTGTTTATCATCAGCCTGGGATTGACCTTTTATTTGAAGTGATTGATATCGACAATATCCTGTTTGGTTCAGAAATGGTTGGTGCGGTGCGTGGCATTGATCCGCAAACGGGCCAGTATTTTGATGATACCAAGCGTTATATTGATGCCCTTGATATCCCTGCCGAGGACAAGCATAAGGTGTTTGAATTAAATGCCCGGCGGCTGTACCCACGGTTAGATGCATCCCTGAAAGCGCGCGGCAAGTAGAGGCTGATAAAGCAATGAGCAAGTTTCAAAAAGATACAAACTGGTTGGATTTTCACCCCAACCCATCCAAGCCGGTCTTTACACCGCCCCCGGGCGCCGTGGATGCCCACTGCCATGTTTTCGGCCCCGGCGATGATTTCCCTTATTCACCCAAACGAAAATATACCCCCTGTGATGGGCCAAAAGAAAGGTTATTTGAACTGCGCGACCATCTGGGTTTTGAGCGCAATGTAATCGTTCAGGCTAGCTGTCATGGCACCGATAACAGCGCTCTGATTAATGCCCTGATTCACTCAGATGGCAAGGCCCGTGGTGTTGCTGTGGTGTCACCGGATATCTCTGATGCTGAACTGGCAGAAATGCATAGTGCCGGTGTGCGTGGAGTTCGCTTTAACTTTGTTAAACGCCTGGTTAACCCGGTTCCTCCGGAGGTGCTTAAGTCGGTTGCCGAGCGCATCGCCAAGCTGGGTTGGCATATTATTATTTACTTTGAAGCTCCGGACCTGCCTGAATATTACGATTTCTTCGCCTCTCTCAATACCGTCGTTGTGGTCGACCATATGGGCCGCCCTGATTGCAGTAAACAGATTGATGGTGAGGAATTTGAGCTATTTTTAAAACTACTGCGGGAAAATGACAACTGCTGGACCAAGGTGACCTGCCCTGAACGACTCAGTTTACAGGGACCGCCAAGTTACGATGATTTTGTTCCCTTTGCTGCACGGGTAGTAGAACTTTTCCCCGACCGGGTGCTCTGGGGCACTGACTGGCCTCACCCCAATATGAAATCCCATATGCCAGATGACGGCCATCTGGTGGATATGATCCCGCGCATAGCACCCACTGCTGAATTGCAGCGCAAGCTACTGGTCGACAATCCGATGCGGCTTTGCTGGCCAGAGGAAGATTAAGCAGCCCAATTTATTTGGGTGCTGCCAAATTGGCAACTCGGATGACGGCCGCACCTAATCAAGCGAGGTAATTTAATTTAACGGAGATTTTTGTATGACAACGGAATTTGACTACGACCTATTTATTATTGGTGCGGGCTCAGGGGGGGTGCGAGCAGCTCGGATGGCGGCATCTAAGGGTAAAAAGGTGGCTGTGGCAGAGGAGCGTTACCTCGGTGGTACCTGCGTTAATGTGGGTTGCGTGCCGAAAAAACTATTTGTTTATGCCTCTCAATTCCCGGAGTTATTTCATGCCAGCGCGGGATTTGGCTGGACTGTGCCCCAGCAGCCGACGCTTGACTGGGCGACTTTAAGAGATAACAAAACCGCTGAGATTGAGCGCCTTAATGGTATCTACAATAATCTGATTGATAACAGTGGCGCTGATCTCTTTGATGGCCGAGCAACCGTGGCTGGAGCGAACCTTGTCAGCGTTAATGGCAAGACCTACAAAGCTCGCACTATTTTGGTCGCGACGGGCGGCTGGCCCTATATTCCAGAGTTTCCCGGTAGCGAACATGCGCTTAGTTCTAATGAAATGTTTTTCCTCGACAAGCTGCCCAATAAGGCTGTGGTGGTTGGTGGCGGCTATATAGCAGTAGAGTTTGCCGGCATCTTAAATGGTCTGGGGGTAGAGACCCACTTGGTCTATCGTGGCCCTAAACTGCTTAAGTCCTTTGATGTAGAAATGGGTGACAAAATTATGCAGGGTATGGTCGACAAAGGCGTCAATATCCATTTAAACACTGAGATTGATCAGATCACCAAGACTGATGAACAGCTGTCTGTAATCTTAAATAGTGGCTCAGATCTTGAGGCAGGCTTGGTACTTTACGCCACGGGGCGTCAGGCCAATACGGCCGGACTGGGATTGGAAACAACCAATGTGGTGATGCGGGACAATGGCTCCATTCAGGTTGATAAGTATTTTGCCACTGCTGAACCCAGTATTTATGCCTTGGGAGATGTGATTGACCGAGTACAGTTAACCCCGGTGGCGATTCAAGAGGCCATGGTGTTGGTTGATCACCTGTTTGGTGATAGCAGCGCAACTATTGATTATCGGGATATTCCCACGGCCGTATTCTGCCAGCCAGAATTCGGCACTGTAGGTCTCAGCGAGGAACAGGCGAGGGAAGAATATAAAGATATTGCGATCTATCTATCGGCCTTTAAGCCTATGTTGCAGACGCTGGGTGGCGGCACTGAGCGCATCATCATGAAGCTGGTGGTCGATGAAGAGTCAGATATTGTGCTGGGCTGTCATATGGTAGGTGAACATGCGGCTGAGATTATTCAGGGTATGGGTATTGCCTTAAAAGCAGGTGCTACAAAGGCCCATTTTGACGCAACTGTGGGTATTCATCCCTCTGCTGCAGAAGAGTTTGTAACCATGAGAGAAAAAACTAGATAAGGCTGGGCAATAGATCCCCAGTTATTGGTAGTCATTTCAAATAATAACGAAGAGAACGCTACTCGCTTTGCTAAGTAGGCTGAGCGCATTTAAATAAAAAGGCCATTAATTTAAAAGTGAAGATAATAAATCTTCCGTTCTAATATCCCGAAAGTAACCAACAAGTTTTGTGTGCTTCGTAACTTTTGTATTTTGGAGATTTAATCTTGACTAATCAAGAGCTGTATCTTGAGTGGTGTAACAATTGGCAGAGTCTTGAGGACTTCTCGATACATTTTTCGCTGCATATAAATTTTGCTCGGCAACTTATTATAAGTGAAGAACTTCAGAGATCACCAATATTGAATAGACGTAACTTAACTCAACGAGTATTGGTCAGCGCGCAGCCTATGCCGGAGTTTGTAAGAGAGCAGCTAAAAAAAGATATAACCTTTGACGCCGAGAAAGCTGTTTCAGAAAAAGCAATATCAGTTGAAGAAACTTAGTCGCCTGTATTTGCATTCCATATGAAATATTTTTTTGATGGAAGTCGCTAACTCAAGCGCGCAGATAAAAAGCCTTATTGGTGAGCGCGGATGTCAAATTGAAGCGTATGAATATACATATCAAAAGCCCTATGGCAAACGTGGTAAAACCAAAGCTGAAACGTCTTGGACTCATGCCTCATTCCCCGGTCCTAGCCCTACAATAAAAAAATTACCTGTAAGCAAGGATGTTGTACAAGCGCTTAAAAATGAGTGCACAAACACTAAAGACAAAGGCTTGCGGTTAAGGGACGAACTCATGATCGCTTGTTTTGAACAGTCACCAGGTCGGCGTTTTGAGGTTTGTGAATTGAAAGTTGAGGACTTTATCAATGCATTGAATTCAATTGGATCACAGGTGCTCCTCAAAATGCACACTGCAAAAACACGAGAAGACGAGGCGGATCGTTTTGTTCCTGTACCGAGGGAATTCATTAATAAAGCGATGCACTATATTAGGGTAATACGCAGACCTTTGATTAGGCAGAAACTTGGTGCATCTAAAGATCATGGATATCTGCTTGTGAGCCATACAGAAGCAACGCAGGCAGCGAAGGGCTTCTTTAATCAACGCCTTACTGCTATAGCAACGAGAGTGGGTATTGCTGCTCAGCCCTATGCTCCGCATCTTTGGAGACACGCATACATCACGCAAAATTTCATTATATTGATTGAGCAATATGATCTGGAAAATCAAGATGCGTTCAGAAAAGCATTGCTGTCGACTTCAAAGTTAAAGTTGGATCTGCAGCAGTTGACTGGCCATAAAGACATTGACTCGCTTGACCGCTATATCGATCTTGCCTTCAATGAAATCACCCAAATGGGTAAAATTTATGATCAAATGCATCTAGCCGCCAGTGTAGGAATGGTTAAAGATGAAGTTAACAGTATTAAGCATCAAATTTCAAAAGTGACACGGTTAACTGAAGTGAAAGAATTAATTGATCGTTCAGTTAAAATCTTTGAGACCTTTGAAGAGGAATTAGAATTAGCAGCTCTGAAGGGAAAGAGTTAAGCTCTAAAAAAGTGCGAAAAATAGTCCACGTTGACGCGGATAGCTTCTATGCATCGGTTGAGATGAGGGACGATCCACGCCTGCGCCACCTACCAATCGCTGTTACTGTTGGTAAGAGACCAATTGACAACTTTATGGTCGAAAAAGGGGATAGTACAAAAGAAGTGCGGTTGAAGTTTTTGTACCTGAACCGTAATATGCTCTGCGTTAATCGCGTAGCAAATAGACAAAAAAGAACCCGTGCTGCCTACCAAAATATTAACTTTAATTCTCAACTATAAGGAAGAAATATGTTCAGTCACGTAATGATCGGTGCGAACAACGTCGATGAATCCAAATCTTTTTACGATGCCGTTTTAGGTGCTATTGGCCACAAACCAGGGGTTATGGACCCCAAGGGTCGTTGCTTTTATTTCGCTGATGGTAGTATTTTTATGCTGACCAAACCAATCGATGGTGAGCCGGCGACCCATGGCAACGGAAGTACTTTGGGCTTTGCTGTGGATAGCCCCGAAGCCGCTGATGCTTGGCATGCTGCTGGCATAGCCAATGGCGGAATCACTTGCGAAGATCCTCCAGGAGTGCGCGAGGGGAGCCCAATGAGCATGTATTTGGCTTATCTACGTGATCCCTCAGGTAATAAAATTTGTGCCTTGTACAGGATGCCCTAATAAGCCGGTACACCATTTGCACGCTCGATTTCAGTCCTCTTTTGATTCGAGCGTGCTACTCTGCGAACTAAATCATCACGACCTCTTACCATGACTACTCAGCCTCTTTTTCACTTAGCATTTCCCGTTATCGATTTGGAAGAAGCACGAACTTTCTATGTCGATATTCTTGGTTGCGTATCAGGTCGAGAGTCTGACCGTTGGATTGATTTTGATTTCTTTGGACATCAGTTAGTTGCTCACCTGGTTGACCCAGAAGATCATCCCGCGACTGTGACTAACCCAGTAGATGATCATGCTGTGCCAGCTTCTCATTTTGGCTTGATTCTAGACTGGGAGTTATATCAAGAATTCGTTGATAGATTGAGAAAAGCTAATGTTGATTTTGTGATTGAGCCCTATTTAAGATTTGAGGGCCTCAGGGGAGAGCAGGCGACCTTGTTTATTCGGGATCCAAGTAACAATTATTTGGAGTTTAAAGCTTTTCGTGATGTTAAAATGTTGTTTGACAAGGATATAGATAGTCATTAAACACTAACTTATATGGCCTGTAGTCCTGACCCGCTTAGCGCCTTTGACCGGTTTAGACTTTTGGGAATCTGAGCGAGTCTTAGCCATATCATCAAGCATGTTTTTTAGGGCAATAAGCAAACCAGCGACGAGAAATGCACCTGGTGGTAAAACAAATATTAAAAAGCTATAACTTTCACCGAAGGGTTTTATAAGCCAGTTCATCGCACTGGGGCCGAACAAAAGATGCATATCAACTAAGAGTGTGCCCTGGCCAAGTAGCTCTCTTACTGCACCTAAAGCTACTAATACCATCAAGAACCCCAGTCCCATCATAAAACCATCTAGAGCAGCTAACCCCACTGAATTTTTACTGGCAAAACCCTCAGCTCTGCCAAGAATCGCACAATTGGTGACTATTAAGGGTACAAAAATACCAAGAATCTGGTACAACTCGTAAGTGTAAGCCTTCATGAGCATCTCGGTACAGGTCACAAATGAGGCTATAACCATGACAAATACAGGAAGACGCACGGCATCACTAACATGATTGCGAATAAGCGAGACTATGGTATTTGAGCCAACCAAGACCAGAAGAGTGGCAAGGCCTAAACCCAGCGCGTTGGCGACAGTAGAGGTTACCGCAAGCAGCGGGCATAGACCTAGCAGTTGCACTAGCGCTGGATTGTTGTGCCATAATCCGTTTGTTGTTATTTCTTTGAACCCCTGACTCATTATTTGTCCTGTGTCTTAGGTGTCTGTTCTAAGGCGAAAAGTCTCTCGTTGTCTTGATCGAAATACGTCAGTGTATTAACCAACTGATTAATGACGGCTCTTGGCGTAATGGTGGCTCCTGTAAATTGATCAAAATCACCGCCTGCTTTTTTAACCGCCCACTTTTGACGTGGTGTATTACTTAGAGATCGGCCGTTAAAATCTAGAATCCACAAATTTTTACGTAGTTCTATCTTATCGCCCAGACCTGGAGTTTCCCGATGCTTTACAACTCGCACCCCAGCCACACTGCCATCAACATTTACGCCAACAAGCATAGCAATATCACCACTATATCCCTCAGGACTAATGGTGGGAATAATGACTGCAATGGGTTCGTTGTTATATCGGGCAATATGGACATTACCACCATTCTCGAGTCCCAGTAGCGACCAAAATTGCGATGGGATAGGCTGAGTATCAAGCAACATGTCATTGTCGTGGAGCTCTGACGGCACTACTTCTAAAAGAGCACTTTGTGCTGCAAGTCTCTCCGCTTGTGCAACCCGATCACGAGTTAGGTTATTAACTGATGACAACAAAAGGGCTGTTATTAAAGCAAATAGGGCAAGAGCGAGGGCATTGTCTCGAATGGACGAAAGGATCATTCGTCTTCCTCCTTTGCTGTAGCTTTGCGGCGTTGATTATGGCCGTAAGTTCTCGGTACCGTGTAGTTATCGATAAAGGGTGCGGCAAAATTACCTAAAAGCACCGCAAATGCCACTGCATCAGGATAGCTTCCCCAGGCGCGTATTACATAAACCAGTAGCCCAATTAACGCACCATAAAAAAGTCTTCCACGATTGCTGACGGCCGAGGAAACAGGGTCAGTCACGATAAAAAAGGCACCAAACATTGCGGCGCCACTAAATAGATGCATTAATGGAGAGCCGGGGCTGTTCGAGCTACCGCCATCCCAAAACAGCATAGACATAGTCGCTAATGTGACGAGCATAGCAACTGGGCCGTGCCAAGTGAAAATACGTGCTTTCAGCAAGCCTAAACCGCCGAGTAGAAACGCGACATTAACCCATTCCCAACCGACACCAGCGAAACTAGCACTGCTAAAGAGGGTATTGTTTTGATAAATCTGATCGACCAATAACCCATCACTATGTTTGAAAAGGTCAAGCGGTGTTGCACCGGTAACTCCGTCCAAGGGACTAAATCCGGCAAATACAATTGTCAGTGATTCAAAAAGCCCTGGGTGACTAATACCTTCGGGAAGTAGTGATACTGGCGTCACCCAGGTAGTCATCTCAATAGGGAAAGAAATCAATACAACAACATAACCAACCATCGCTGGATTAAAAGGATTAGAGCCAAGACCGCCATATAACTGCTTGGCAATTACTATTGAAAATACTGTTGCCACAACTACTAACCACCATGGCACCAAAGGCGGCAAGGACAGACCGAGCAGAACTCCAGTAACCACGGCGCTATAATCCCGTAAATATAATCCAATAGGTCGCTGTCGTATTTTAAGTATAAGAGCTTCTGCACTAATCGCTGCAAAGACTGCGAGGAACAGATTAATCAGAATACCCCAGCCAAATTGATAGCTGAGTACGAGAAGACCCGGTAGTGTGGCAATGAGCACTAGTTGCATTATTCGGCCAGTGCTCTGACGTTTGTGTTCATGGGGTGAGGTTATTTGCTTAAAAGCCACTACTTAATTACCTTCTCAAGTCGCCGTTTTGTTTGCTCAACCTTTTGCCGAGCACCTTCGACACTAGCATGTTGCTGAGCCTGCTGTTCTGCGCTACCACTTTTATTAGCTTCCACTAATCGTTCTTGAGCCTCTTCAAGGCGCATTTTCGCAGCCATTAATGTTCGTTCTAATTTAGCTTTTTGCTGATCGGGTGAAGCCTGCCGGGCCTTAGCGCGCAGATTAGCTGCGTTAATAATGTCTGCTGCTGATGAGTTAGACGTCTTTGCTTTCTCAGTGGCGATACGCCGAGCTTTACGTTTAACCTCTCGTGCTTGTTCCGCTTTATCTAGTCTCACTTGGCGGAATTCGAAGCGCTCGCGCGCTTTTGCGGCGCTAATTTTAGTGTTGCGCGAATTAATAATATTACCCTTACTACTGCGGTAGTATTGCACCAAAGGGATATTGCTGGGACAAACATAGGAACAGGCGCCGCACTCTATACAGTCGAACAAATTATGCGCCTGCAGACGTTCGTGGTCTTCAGATTGCGCATACCAATAGAGTTGCTGTGGCAATAAAGACGCTGGACAGGCCTCCGCACAGAGACCACAACGTATACAAGGTTGTTGAGGATCTTCCTCAGGTATTTCGGAGTGACTTGGAGCAAGAATACAGGTAGTGGTTTTTACAACAGATAGATCACTGGAGCTGAGGCTAAAGCCCATCATTGGGCCACCCATGATTAAACGACTACAATTTTTTCGTATAAACTTATTTTCTTTTAGGAGATGGCTGACCGGAGTACCTATAAGGACTTCATAGTTACGATTAATTCCACAGGCACCTCCGGTAACTGTCGTTATTCTTGAAATCAATGGCTGACCGTCAATTACCGCGCGTTTGATGGCAAAAGCTGTCCCACTGTTCACGCATACCATGCCGATGTCTGATGGTAATTGGCCGCTGGGTATTTCTTGACCTGTAAGGATATAAATAAGTTGTTTTTCACCGCCCGATGGATATTTAGTTGGGATAGCTACAACTTCAATAGCCGTGCTTTTGCATGCTTCACGAAGAGCATCTATCGCCTCTGGTTTATTATTTTCAATACCAATTAAAACCCTCCTTGGCATATCAAGCACGTGACTGATGACGTCAATCCCTTGAATGATCTCTGCTGCGCGCTCGCGAATTAGGATGTCATCGGCAGTAATATAAGGCTCACATTCAGTCGCATTGATAATCAGAGTGTCAATGGACCTGGTACGACTATTATCAAGCTTTGCTGCTGATGGGAAGCCTGCGCCGCCAAGCCCGGTAACTCCTGCATCAGCAATCAGGTGACTAACTTCTTGAGGGCTGAGTTGTTTATACTCAGCATGGCAATGTAGATCTATCCAATGTTCTTCGCCATCACTCGTAACTTCAATGCAGAGTGCTGACATTCCTGAAGGATGGGCTACAGGACGATCTTCAATAGCGCTTATGACCCCTGACGTGGGAGCGTGCACAGGTGCGCTTAGGTCACCGCTAGCAGATGCAATTTTTTGACCTTTAAGAACCACATCTCCAATTGCTACGCAGGGTATAGCGGCATCACCTATATGTTGAACAAGCGGCAAAATCAGCTTCTGAGGAATGGTCAGGTGGCCGATGCCTAATTTGAGAGACTGTACTTTATTCTCTGGAGGATGGACGCCACCAGGAGTTTCCCATAGCTGTCTCATGTCAGTGTCTCATGGACAGCAGACGAGGATGTGGCTATTAAATAGTGTTGCTTTTTGGGGATTGACCAACGCCATTGCTCAATGTCTTCTTCAATGGGTAGCATGTCGATACAATCAACAGGACAGGGTTCAACACAGAGGTCACAACCAGTGCATTCTCGCACTATTACTGTGTGCATTAGTTTGGCGGCTCCTAATATTGCATCAACCGGACAGGCCTGAATACACTTGGTACAACCAATACATTCATCTTCTCGGATAAATGCAACAGTCCTTATCTCTTCCTCTCCATGCTCCTCATCTAATGACGGTGCAGCTACATCTAATAATTTTGCAATGGCGTTAATGGTCGATTGGCCTCCAGGTGGACACTTATTAATAGCATCGCCATCGGCTATTGATTGGGCATAGGGCTTACAGCCGGGGAAACCGCACTGACCACATTGAGTTTGAGGTAGTAATTCGTCAAGCTGCTCCACAATAGGATCGCTCTCTACTTTAAATTTCTCAGCTGCATAACCCAATAGACCACCAAATAAGACGCCTAGACCTACTAGAGATACTAGCGCGGCGAGCATGATATTTTCAGTGAGTAACTCAATCATCTAGACCAACCCACTAAATCCCATGAATGCCAACGACATTAAACCTGCTGTAATCATAGCGATTGCAGCGCCTTCAAAAGGCTGTGGAATATCAGCGGCGGCGAGACGTTCACGCATTGCTGAAAAGAAAATCAAAACTAACGAGAATCCAACACCCGCACCAAAGCCATAGAGGGACGATTGCATAAAATTGAGGTCTTTATTGGCATTCTGTAAGGCCACTCCTAAGACAGCACAGTTGGTTGTGATAAGGGGCAGAAAGACACCTAGTACGCGATACAGTAAGGGGCTGGTTTTTTCGATGAACATTTTAGTAAATTGGACCACAGCAGCGATGACCAGAATAAATGCGATAGTGCGCAGATAGATCAACCCAAGTGGCATTAGTATAAGCTCGTTAACGATATAGCTAGCCATTGCAGTGAGAGTCAGTACAAAGGTTGTTGCTGCTGACATACCGATAGCAGATTCGAGTTTTTTGGATACGCCCATAAATGGGCAGAGTCCGAGGAACTGCACGAGAACATAATTGTTGATCAGAATAGAGCTGACCAGAATGATAGCGAATTCTTGCATGCGCTTATTATAGTGGCTGAGACCAGCCACCATTATCAATTAATCATTCCACGCTATACAACCGTTATAACCCCAGAAAGGATGAGTTTTACAATAAAGTCCTTGATGTTAGAGAAATGGACGCCTAGGCAAGCTCTTCTTTGCTAGCTTCGACCATTGCATCAACCTTTTCTTTATCAATGCGTTGCATTAAAGGTTGAAAAGAATTAATACGATGTCCAAGTAAGGGGGATCTAGCGCTGTCCCAGGTCAAAGAATCATTGAGGAATGATTCTCCAGCCTCGGCCATTGCAGGCAATACTGGTTTCAGATAAGTCAATATAACTCTAAACAAATTAATACCAAGAGAGCAAATGTCTTGAACTCTCTGGGCTTGGCTTTCGTCTTTATTAAGCTTCCATGGTTCTTGAGCCGCTATGTATTCATTTGCTGCGTCGGCTTGAGCAATGATTTCACGAATCGCTTTACCAAAGTCACGATTTTCATAATGTGTCGCGATAGTATCCGCAGCGCTACTAACCTGATTCCAGAGCGCTTGATCGTCAATGTTGCTTGAGAGTACGCCATCATTTCCTTTGGTGATGAACTTGGCACATCGACTGGCGATATTAACCACTTTGCCCACCAAATCACTATTAACCTTCTGGACAAAATCTTCCAAATTAAGATCAATATCTTCAACCGTCCCAGATAGTTTAGAGGCATAGTAGTAACGTAAATACTCCGGATTTAAATAATCCAAATAACAACGAGCATTGATAAAAGTACCTCTAGATTTTGACATCTTTTTACCATTGACAGTCACAAAGCCATGAACACAGACTTTAGTGGGTCTGCGGTAGTTGGCACTTTTGAGCATTGCAGGCCAGAAAAGAGCGTGGAAATTAACGATATCTTTACCAATAAAATGGTAAAGCTCAGTAGGGCTATCCTCTTTCCAAAAATAATCAAAATCTAGATCTGTTTTATCACAGAGATTCTTAAAGCTCGCCATATAGCCAATAGGGGCATCTAGCCAGACATAAAAGTATTTACCTGGCGCGTCCGGAATTTCGAAACCAAAGTAGGGGGCATCACGGCTAATATCCCACTCCTGCAGACCGCTGTCTAACCACTCCGACAACTTATTGGCGACTTCCTTTTGTACTGCGCTAGTATCAATCCAATCTTTAAGGAACTGAGTGAATTCTGGTAACTTAAAGAAGTAGTGGATTGACTCTTTTTCAATGGGAGTTGCCCCAGATATTACCGACACGGCGTCAACCAAATCAACGGGGGCATAGGTAGCTCCGCAGGCCTCACAATTATCGCCGTATTGATCTTCAGCTTTACACTTAGGGCACGTGCCTTTGACATAACGATCCGCCAAGAAGAGGCTTTTCTCTGGATCAAATGCCTGACTGATAGACCTTTGAGCGATGTGATCGTTCGACTTTAGACGATTATAAATGAGCTCAGAAAATGCCTTATTCTCATCGGAATGGGTAGAGTGATAGTTATCTACGCCAATATAAAAATCCTCAAAATCTGCTTTGTGAATTGTTAACATATCGTCGATATGTTGTTCAGGACTTATCCCTTTTTCCTCGGCTTTAAGCATAATGGCCGTACCATGAGCATCGTCAGCAGAAACGTAGTAACATTCATGGCCGCGCATTTTTTGGAAACGCACCCATACATCGGTTTGTGTGTACTCTAAGATGTGACCCAAGTGCAAAGCAGCATTGGCATAGGGCAGGGCATTGGTGACCAGAATTTGACGTTTTGACGACATTATACAAATCTTTTAGCAACAGTTGGAAAGACGCGAGTATAGCGATTTTACGTTAACTTTTCACCGGCAATTCGGGCAATTACGTGAGAGATTGGCCGGTCAGTTATAAACAGTAATAGGTTGGAGTATTTTAGTGTTAAGCCAAGTAAAGAAAATCATTGCAGTTGCTTCAGGAAAAGGGGGAGTTGGTAAATCTACCACCGCCGTCAATTTGGCTATAGGTCTTCATCAAGAGGGTCAGCGGGTAGGTCTTCTCGATGCTGATATTTATGGCCCTAGCATTGCTATGATGCTAGGAGTGCCGAAGAACACCCGTCCTCAGGCAGTGGACGAGAAATACTTTAAGCCTGTCGAAGCTCATGGGTTGTTAACCATGTCGATGGCATATTTAGTGACGGACAAAACACCCATGGCTTGGAGGGGCCCTATGGCAGCGGGAGCTCTTCAGCAGCTATTGCAACAAACCGCTTGGGGTGACCTTGATGTTTTGGTGGTGGATATGCCACCAGGGACTGGAGACATCCAACTGACTTTGTCTCAGAAGGCTCAGGTAGCAGGAGCGATTATAGTCACTACACCCCAAGACATTGCGCTGCTGGATGCACAGAAAGGTATAGAGATGTTCCTGAAGGTTAACGTACCAGTTTTAGGAATTGTGGAAAACATGGCGGTACATATTTGCAGTGCATGCGGCCATGGTGAACATATCTTTGGTGACGGTGGTGGCGCTAAAGTTGCTGCAGATTATGATACTAAACTGCTGGGTAGCTTGCCTCTTGATCTTTCGATTAGAGAGCAAGGGGATTCAGGAGTCCCAGCTGCTAAGGCTTTTGCAGATACGGCGATAGCACAACAATACAGAGATATTGCAACCGTGGTGATTGATGAATTACAAGGACTGTCTAGTAACAGCGGGCCAGAGATAATTTTTGAGTAATTGTTAAAATGTATGGCCGCTAACCTTGCCGAAACATGGTAAATGAGTATCATACTGCCTGCGTTTTTAAGATGACCTAAGATGGTCAAAATACTGTTTAATAAAGAGAAAATTTCATGAGTATTAAATCAGATAATTGGATTCGTCGAATGGCGGAACAAAACAATATGATCACGCCTTTTGAGTCAGGACAGGTACGTTATTCTGGAGAAGATAGGGTTATTTCTTATGGAACTTCTAGTTATGGGTACGATGTTCGCTGTGCCAATGAATTTAAAATTTTCACCAATATTCACTCCAAAACCGTAGATCCTAAAAACTTTGATGAAGACTCTTTTGTCGATGTGACAGCCGATTACTGTGTCATACCCCCAAACTCTTTTGCTCTTGCAAGAACGGTCGAGTATTTTAAAATTCCACGCTCAGTTCTCACTATCTGTTTGGGTAAGTCGACCTATGCCCGTTGCGGGATTATCGTCAATGTCACTCCCTTGGAGCCAGAATGGGAAGGGCACGTTACCCTAGAATTTTCCAATACTACTAATCTTCCGGCTAAGATTTATGCCAACGAGGGAGTAGCCCAAATGTTATTTTTCGAATCCGATGAGGTTTGCGCAACGTCTTACGCAGATCGTGGTGGGAAATATCAGGGACAGACCGGCGTCACCTTACCTAAAACATAGAGACTTTTCGCGGGCTTTTTTTAATCGCCACCATTGGGATCTAGCAATGAGTTCTTTAAAAGGATAGCTTGCTGTTGAAGACGTTGAGTGTTTTCAGGTCCGCTACGTATCAACTGTTTCTGTAACGGTGTTAACGATTCAAGGCCCGGATCCGCAAATTTGTAAATAACAGAGTCACGGGTCAGTTGTATGGGTTCGACAATCACTGGTGTGCTGATCACTTGGTCTAAGGCGGTCAAAATAATGCCATCCATTTGGCGAGGTTGGTAGCCTAACTCTGAAAAGGCACTCTCAAGCAATGGCCTAGAAAAATGGAACATCTGAGCGACTAATTTCATATCAATTGACGTTAATACTTGGATCGTTGCGTTGTAACGCTCATAGTTTCCTGCATTTAGCCAAATAACGTCGCCATCGCGATGTGTTGCGAAATTACTTTCAGGGGAGCTCAAAGGAAAGATTTTTCCGAGAATCACTCCTCTTGAGAGTCCGTCGAGATAACTAGCAGAACGTCTTAGTAGATCATCAGTGGACAACCAGGTTTTTAGTCCTTCCTTACTACTCATCATCGAGATTCTATCGCGCACAAATTGGTCGCTTTCATCCAGCCGTGGGAGAGTGGGTTTTTCTTCTGTAGCTTCCATCTCTTCGTCGATTATTTCATTAGAGCTAGGTATTGTTGCTTCGGGTACCACGGGGGCTTCAGGCAGAGTAATGACTTGTTGTTCAGGAATCGATAAAATTTCTGAATCCAATAAATCATCTTTTTGAGCCTGGTACAGAACTCCTCCAACGATGATAATGGAGGCGAGCGTACCTATAGCGAGTACAAAGTTGCTTGTATTAGCGGATGTTTTTGGTCTAGTCATAACGATTTCTCTTCGATAGCTTTTACAGTAGCTATTTTCTTTCCACCAACTTGCCCGTTGCTAATATCAAGTTGGTGGCTTTCACCTTTTTCGGAGTGAACTAGTTTTACAATTAAGTAATCCCAGTCCGTTGCCATCCAAATGACAGTTTCGCGCTTTTTATCATTGCTGACAACTCTTCGTACTTTGGTCGTATTCAATGGGCCTAATGCTGTCATCAAGATTTCTGATTTTATCACTTCGTAATCATAGGTCTTTACTTTTCCTCGTGACATTACGAGATAAGAAAATACGTTGTTACCGGCCTTAAGATCTCGACGTAACTGCACTTTATGAGTAACCATATCAAGGGTACCCATCGGCAATGGGACTAATCTTGAATCGCCATTTTTAGTGTAGTTAACTTGGTTGTTGCCCCAATGAAAAATCTGATCTTCTTTTCTAGACACTCCCAATAATGATCTTCTGTAGAGATATTTTTGAGGAACTATTTCGTTAGTGTCATTTAGTAAGAATTCAGCTTCTTCAGTTATTTTTCCAAACAGACTTTTGGCTTCCGATTTTTCGACGAAGAGTTTGTTACCTAGGTATTCCAGGCTATAGTTAGCCTTTATATCTATGCCATTATATTTGGCCGTATAACTGGCACTATAATCGACTACTTCCGAGCTATTAACAACGGTAGAGTGAGTGAGACTTACAAATAGTGTTAACACAAATGCAGATTCTATTAATAAAAATAGAAAATATTGAGTTGCTAACAATCCAAATTTGGTCATTTTTTTCCTAAGAATAGTCGAGATAATTTTGTCCTAAAGACTAAGAGTATAAAAACTGGTTAATGTTCACTCTGCGGAGTAAATAAGAGACCCAATTTATCTATTTGCACTCCATCAAAAAAAACGATGCCATCCTTCATGCCAATTCGGCCCTCACAAAACCATTGAGCGACGGTAGGGTAAATTTGATGTTCCATAGTCAGTACCCGAGCAGCAAGAGCATCTGAAGTATCATTCTCCAGCACCGCTACCTGAGCTCGAAGGATCGAGGGACCTCCGTCTAATTCTGGTGTGACGAAATGTACTGTAGCACCTGCGGTTCTATCACCAGCCTCTATAGCCCTTTGATGGGTATTTAATCCAGGGTAAGCTGGCAATAGAGAGGGGTGTATGTTGATCAATTTCCCAACAAATTGATTCACGAACTCTTCGGTAAGGATACGCATAAACCCAGCCAGTATAATCAAGTCAGGTGTGAATCCTGAGATAACTTCAGCCAGATACTGATCAAATGCTTGCCGAGTCTCAAAGGCGTGATGATCAATGACTATGCTAGGAATATTAGCAGCTGCAGCCCGATCTAGACCTTTGATATTATACTTGTTACTTATAACAGCGCTGATCTGAGCATCGATATTATTTTCTTCGCAGGCATTAATAATCGATTGCAGGTTAGATCCGCTACCAGAAATCAGTACCACGATTTTAGAAGTCGGCTTTTGGCCTTCAGTCATTAGTTAGCCCGAGTAGTTGAACTTGTTCGTCTCCAGGGTTCATTGTTTCAATGGTGCCCAGAATAAAGGCAGTTTCACCATTGCCGGTCAAATTTGTTATGGCAAGTTCTGCGGAAGCAGCAGGAACACAGATCACCATTCCAACGCCACAGTTGAGGGTTCGATGCATTTCATGTTCATCGATATTTCCGCCCTTTTGTAGCCAATCGAAGATCGCAGGTCGTTTCCATGCGGTTATATCGATAACTGCTTTAGCACTCTCCGGCAGTACTCTGGGTATATTTTCCAGTAGGCCTCCACCAGTAATGTGAGCTAGGGCGTGCACAGACGATTCTTGTATTAGAGTTAATAGTGATTTTACATAAATCTTGGTTGGCGCCATCAGCAGATCAATCAATGGCTGACCTTCAAGCTCTGTTTTTGCGGGATCAGTATTAGTCACTTCGAGCACTTTTCTGATTAAGGAATACCCGTTAGAGTGAGGTCCGCTTGAAGCAAGGCCGATGAGAGTATCCCCCACTGCCACTTTACTGCCATCAATAAGTTTAGATTTCTCAGCAATGCCCACACAAAAACCGGCTAGGTCATAATCTTGATCTTCGTACATTCCTGGCATTTCCGCCGTTTCGCCACCAATGAGAGAGCAACCTGATAGTTCACAGCCATCAGCGATACCATTAACGACGGCCGCAGCGGTATTGATATCAAGTTTTCCAGTTGCATAGTAGTCAAGAAAGAATAAGGGTTCAGCCCCACAGACGATAAGATCGTTAACACACATAGCGACAAGATCAATGCCGACAGTATCGTGTTTTCCATGATCCAGAGCGAGGCGTAGTTTAGTGCCAACACCATCGGTTCCAGACACTAGTACTGGTTCCTCATAGCCGGTAGGCAACTCAAACAGCGCACCAAAACCGCCCAAACCAGCCATCACCTCAGAACGACGCGTACGTTTTGCAGCCCCTTTGATTTTTTCTATCAGTGCGTTACCAGCATCAATATCAACGCCTGCATCTTTATAGCTCAAAGATTGATTCTTTTCGGTCATGGGAAAACGTCCTTAGAGTGAACCAACATTTTAACGCGGCTAGTAAACTCGCGCTATTTTTTAATTGAAGTTATTTAAAATAAGCGATATTTTTTTGATTCAGTCTAATCTTCACAAACCGCTGTTACAATGGTACCTGAGAAATAGGAGTGAGAATGTTGCCTCGCCTTTTACTAGTATTGTCCTTAATTTGTCACTTCAGTATTGCTGAAGAGGTCGAGGACCTATACGTCAGCCTAGTGCCGGTTGCGGATCAATCCGTCATATCTAAAGATCGGGGTGTAGAGGAGGCACTGAATAATGTATTGATCAAGTTGACAGGTAACAGTGAAATCATTAACTCGGTCCGCCTAATCCCTTTTTTGGATAGTGCTAGTGATTATATTGATGCTCTGAGCTTTCAAGATTTACCATCAAATTTCGAAGAGTCGCATGATGGGCGCAATACCGGTCTAGAGGTGAGTTTTTCTCGGCCAGCCATAGACCAACTTATCCGTCGTGCTCAATTACCGGTATTACCATCTAATAGGCCCAAATTACTGGTTTGGATTGTAAAGGATGATGTCACCACCGGGCGCGAATTCTTGAGTCAAGATTTTTTGAGTAGCGATTTCTCTAATAGTATTGGGCAAAAGGTGCTTACAGATTTTTCATCAGCAATGAAATTTCGAGGTATTCCCTACATGCTCCCTACATTTGACCTTGAGGATCAGTTGGCATTATCCATTGATCAGGCCTGGAATCTCAGTGCAGATAACATTGAATTGGCGTCAGAAAGATATAGAGCAGATGGTTGGATCGCTCTGCGCTTTTATAGAACCAGTTCGGGGGAAATAAGGGGTGCTTGGTTGTATCAGGCTGGAGGCAGACGCGAGTTAGGTGATTTTAATACTCAGGATAACGAACCTTTTATTGCTCGGGAAGTTGACAGTTTATTAGATTCTTTAACACGATCCTTCAGTTATATTCCGCAGACTAACACCAATGCGCTCTTAGTTGAGATTGGTAACGTAGAGTCCTTCAGTAATTATAAAAGTGTCATTGAGCAATTTGAAAAATTGGAGTTAGTGGAGTCTTTCGATCTCTTCTCAATAAGCGGTAACAGAATTCGTTTTAGTGTTGCAGCTGAAGGTGGGGCAGAATTGCTACATAAGGCTCTTGTCAGGAGTGGCCAGTTTCGCGACACGGCTGGAGTTGCTCCAATAGACGCAAAATATCTCGTCTTTGATTGGGTCAGTCAATGAAAACTTTTCGGCAATTAAGCTTGGCTATCGCTTTAGATGACCAAGCAACTTTTGATAACTTCTATGCGCCAAATGGTACGCCGCAACATATGGCTACATTTTTACTAAAAGATGAAGGTCGAAAGTTTGCATACTTGTCGGGTGCTAGTGGTACCGGATTGTCTCACCTTCTTCAGGCGATCTGTCAGTCGACTGCTCTAGGGAGAAATTCTGGTGCACTTTACTTGCCTCTTGAGGAGTTGTCCCAATATCCTCCTGAGCAGGTATTAGAGGGCTTAGAGAACGCGCCTTTGGTGTGTATCGATGATTTACAGTTAGTTTCCGACCGCGAAGATTGGCATATTCCACTCTTCAACTTGTTTAATAATTGCCGTGATGCAGGGTGTCGTTTAATGATTGCCTCGCACTTACCTGCAGATCAGCTCGATATTAAATTAGAGGATTTACTGTCACGACTAAAATCTGGTGTCTCATTGCATCTCCAGAACTACAAAGATGCAGATCAAAGACGCCTATTGCAGTACCGATCTAATAGACGTGGGCTCTATCTCTCGGATGAAGTTGCATTGTTTCTATTAAACCGCTTGCCGCGAGATACTCATGCATTGATGGAGGCTCTCGAAATTTTGGATAAAGCCTCACTAAGAGAACAACGGCGTCTAACAACTCCTTTTGTGAAGGAAGCTCTAGGGCTTTAATGAATCCCATTACCTTTAATTATCTGGGTAATAGCTCCTCGATCATACAATCTCATAAAGGCTTTGGTAACGGTGGGATCAAATTACCTACCCTTATATAAACTGAAACAATCTATCGCATCTTCAAATGATCAAGTACTTTTTGTAGATCTTTAAGAAGGACACTGATCACAATAAAGATACACGCCCTTGGGATCATTCAATGTTTCCATCATTCTTATCGGCTCAAAGATTTTGTTAGTATAATAATGGAGGCTTTTAGGAATTATACTTCCCAGTTTCGGTGCGAGGCCGATTGAGCCTAAAAAGTTAGCAATATTATTGTTTAGTTCGGTTATTAAGGTTTCGATGGGCGTCATTTCTTTACGCGGATAATCGACTGTATAGTCCAGAATACCTGCAAGCATGGCTGCAACTTCGATAGCATCTTTGAGGTCACCAATTTCATCAATCAAGCCGTTATTCAAAGCCTGAGTTCCCGTCCATACTCTTCCTTGAGCTATTTCATGGATTTCATCCGGAGTGGAGTCACGACCCACCGCTACTAAAGCTAGAAATCTTGTATAAATGTTATCTACCCCTGATTGAATAATTGCCTGTGCCGGTTTACTCAAGGGACGATCGATTTGCATCATGGCCGATATATCGTTGGTGCCAACACCGTCAGAATAGACACCTAGTTTCGCCAGGGATCGATCGATAGTTGGAATTATTCCCCAAACCCCGATTGATCCAGTAATGCTAGTTGACATGGCTAATACTCTATCGGTCTCAGCGGCAATCCAATAGCCCCCCGATGCAGCAACACTTCCCATGGAAACCACGACTGGAACTCCCTCCGCGCGAGTGACGTTGATGGAATCGCGTATAATTTCGGATGCAAAAGCGCTGCCGCCGCCGCTATCTATCCGCAACACGATTGCTTTCACTTTTGCATCTTCACGTAAATCTGAAAAGATCCCAGCTAGAGTATCTCCCCCGATGGAGCCCTCTGGTTGTTGGCCATCCATAATTGAACCGCTTGCCACAATCACAGCTATCTGATTTTCGTTTTCAGGATTTTGATTGACACTAGCTCGAATGTTTTTTAAATAGCTAACCATATCAATGCTATCAAATTCGTCAGTTTCTCCTGGGATAGTGTCATTAAGGTAATCATTGATCTCAGTTCGTGTTGCAATGGTATCGATCAAGCCGGCATTTTTTGCTAATAGCGCTGTGTCTCCACCGTTTTCGGCTAACGCAAGATGAAGATTATTAGTGTAATTATTAATGGTACCAGTCTCGAGGGAGCGGAGATCTTCAATCTCTGAACTATAAAAGCTCCACAAGTCATCCAATAAAAACCGAGTTTCCTCTCGTACCTGGGGTGACATGCTATTTCCCATAAGCGGTTCTACTGCACTCTTGTACTGACCGGCCCTAAAGACATTCACGGTGATGTCTAGTTTATCCAGAGCTTCTTTAAAGTAACTGCGATAGGAAGAAAAACCGTTAATAATTACGCCACCAAGGGGGTTGAGAATAATTTCATTGGCGTGAGCAGCCAGAAAATATTGAGACTGGCTATAGTAATCCCCTACTGCAATGATTGGTTTTTCGGTTTTGAATCGCTGAAGAGCGAAGCCAATTTCTTCCAGTTTGCTTAGGCCACCACCCGCCATATAGTCTGTATCAAGCAATAAGTGTGTAATTCTTGCGTCATCACGGGCGGCGTCGATTGCTTCAATTACATCCCTAACAAGCGTCTCGGAATCTTGCTGCCCAGCTTGAGAAAAAATTTGGTTTAAAGGGTCGGTATAGGTTTTCTGGTCCACAAGGACACCTTGGGGGGCAAGGTAGAGAGCGCCTTTCTCTGGAACCGGCGGTACTGCATCACCAAAGGTTCCGGCCAGAATAGAAACGAAGAAGACTAAAACAACAAAGCTGAATAAATACCTGACACCGGTTAAAATCTTACCAATGAAACTAAATATACGCTTAAAGATGCCTGGTTTTTTGTCCGTCATTTAGAAATCCTTTTTGATTACATGAAAATATTACAGGTTGTTTTTTTGTCGCAGACGCGCATTGATCGTCGCGGCAGAAAATAATATTACAACTAATATTAGCTCTATAAAGTCCAAATTTTGAGGCTCCGGTCCGCTGACTTTCCAAATTGCTGCAACAAAAAACGGAAGCATTACAAAGCATACCCATATCAATGTGCGTATTCCACCTTCAATAATACCTGGGATAAAGACGATCAGAGGCAGCAAGGTAAAAGGATAGGCTATTATAGGCTCACCTTTAACCCACAGGTTTATCGTCAGTATGAGTAATAAAATAAAAAAGCTTGCTCGAGTGGCCAACTTTGCGCTGGCTATTTTTTGTTCAACTGTCAATTTAGACTACCTATCTTTTGAGTAAATCGAGTTATGTTTTCTTAGCTAGTAATCTACTGGCCAAAAGTGCTAGACGATTCCCTTGCGCCCGACAGATTTTAATTTCATCTTCACTTAGGGCTTCACTTTCAACATGGCTAGAGCCATAGGGCGTTCCCCCTCTTGAGGTAGAGGATAGAGCTGCTTCAGAGTAGGGTATGCCAGCGAGGATCATACCCTGATGCAAAAGAGGTATCATCATTGAAAGTAGCGTTGATTCTTGACCTCCGTGCAGACTTGATGAAGAGGTAAAGACACCTGCTGGTTTATCAATTAATGCACCGCTTAACCAAAGGCCTGCAGTTCCGTCAATAAAGTATTTTAATGGTGCAGCTATGTTGCCAAATCGAGTTGGACTGCCCAATAACAAGCCCGAACAGTTAGAGAGGTCCTCTTCGCTGCAATAAATATCACCACTTTCTGGAATCTCATCTTCCGTCGCTTCGCATACAGTTGAGATACCTGGAACAGTTCTTAAACGAGCCTCAAGACCTGCTGCTTCGACCCCGTTAGCTATTTGTTCTGCGAGCATTTTGACATGGCCATTTCGGCTGTAATACAAAACAAGGATATAAGGTTTTTCAGTCATAGTTGCCTTCAAAGAATTTTATGGACATTTTCAGGGGGCCTTCCAATCACAGCCTTATTGTTGTGCACTACAATGGGTCTTTCCATCAATTTAGGGTATTCGATCATGGCGTTTACCAGATCCTCATCGGTTGTATCATCGTTATCCAAATGCAGTCGCTTAAAGTCAGCCTCATTACACCGAATTAACTGGCTTGGTGTGATACCAAGCATTTTCAGCAATGACAATAGTGTAGCTTGTTCAATAGGCGTTTCCATGTAGAGTATAACGTTCGTCTCAACGTCGTTGTGTTCCCGCAATATCTCTAAAGTCTGTCGTGACTTGGAGCATCGTGGGTTGTGATAAATTACTGCCATATTGGAGTTCTCATTAATCTTGTTCATGCGAACATTGTAAGGGCAATTAAACCAAACGAAAAGCAAGCATTGCGCCAGAATTTTTGTTGCCTATAACCTTAGGTTAGATACAATTTTTAGTTCGTCCAAATCGCTAAAAATAAGTTATGCTACGTGCCTTCAATTGTACGATAACGAGCTGAGTTGGGATTTAGTAACAAGAGGTCAGAATGTTTAAGAAAGTATGTTTAGTGATGTGTTTTTTGGTGGGATGCTCTGGGGATAATAGTGAGTCGATGGTGGGTTTAGCTGATTCTCAATATCCTCTTTTAGAGGGCGGGACAATAGATGTTAAAGCTCATGATAAACTCCTTATCATCAATTATTGGGCTATTTGGTGCGCTCCTTGTCGTAAAGAAATTCCAGAGTTGAATGAGCTGGCTATCCACTATACTGACAAGCTTTCTGTAGTCGGAGTAAATTTCGATGGATCTCAAGATGATGTCCTGCGCAGTGAAATAACTAAGTTAGGAATTAAGTTTCCAAGTTTGATTCAAGATCCCCGTGAAACCTGGGGATTAGAACCTGTATCAATACTGCCAGAGACTCTAATTATCAGTGGTGAAGGAAAAGTTCTACATAGACTGATAGGCCCGCAAACATTGGCGTCTATTGAGAAGCTGTTATAGTGGATTCCCCTGCAGGGGTATAGTTGGTCGGATGGTTTCGCGATAAAATGGGTAAAATAAAATTACACGACGCTTGATGAGAGGCAATTATGAAAGATTTACGAAAGTTCTACATTGATGGTCAGTGGATCGATCCAGTCCAAAGTAATGATCTTGATGTTGAAAATCCGGCGAGTGAAGAGTTGGTAGCCACCATCTCTCTGGGAGCCGAAGCAGATGTAAATCATGCGGTGGCAGCCGCCAGGCGCGCTTTTCCAGGTTACTCACAGATGCCCGTTGATGAGCGTATTTCGCTGATGGAGAAGCTGCTCCAAATTTATGTTGATCGCTACGATGAAATGGCAGTTGCCATTTCTATAGAGATGGGTGCGCCAATTTCTTTTGCTACTGCTGCTCAAGCAGATTGCGGCCGCGGACATATCAATGCTGCTTTAGAAGCATTAAAACAATTTGAGTTTGAACGCCAAGTGGGTAATACCCGGATCGTTAAAGAAGCCATTGGTGTTTGTGGCTTTATCACGCCTTGGAACTGGCCGATTAATCAAATAAGTTGCAAAGTGGCTCCCGCTCTTGCGACAGGCTGCACAATGGTGCTTAAGCCCAGTGAAATCGCGCCTATTTCTGGGTACTTGTTTACCGAAATGATGGACCAAGCAGGGTTTCCTGCGGGGGTTTACAACATGGTTAATGGTGATGGGCCTAATGTTGGTGCTGTCATCGCTGGGCACTCTGAAGTAGACATGGTGTCATTTACAGGATCGACACGTGCAGGAATTCTTGTTGCCAAGGCCGCGGCTGATACTGTTAAGCGTGTGACTCAAGAATTAGGCGGTAAGTCACCCAATATTATCTTTGAAGACGCCGATCTAGAGAGTGCAGTGACAGCCGGTGTCAATCACATGATGGGCAATACTGGTCAGTCCTGTAATGCGCCGTCTCGAATGCTAGTGCATTCGTCTGTTTATGACAAAGCCGTAGTTATAGCAAAGGAAGCAGCTGGTAATGTTGCTGTAGATCAACCGACGAAAGAGGGGCAGCACTTGGGGCCACTTTCAAGTCGCGTACAGTTTGATAAGGTCCAAGGTCTGATTGAAAAAGGGATTGAAGAAGGCGCGACACTTGTGGCCGGTGGTCCTGGCAAGCCCAAAGGTTTTGAAACCGGCTATTTTGTCAGGCCAACTGTTTTTACGAATGTCACTAATGAGATGACAATTGCCCAAGAAGAAATCTTTGGTCCTGTTCTAAGTATGATCCCTTTTGAAACCGAAGAGCAGGCTATCCAAATCGCTAATGACACCCCTTATGGGCTCTCTGCTTATTTTAGTACCACAAGTGAAGAGAGGGCTGCTCGGGTTGCATCACAGTTACGCGCGGGAATGGTGAGTATTAATAGCGCTTCACAAGATTACACGGCACCCTTTGGGGGTTATAAGCAATCGGGTAATGGTCGAGAGTGGGGTGAGTTTGGTTTTGATGATTTCTTAGAAATTAAAGGAATTACTGTTTAGAACCTTTAAGCAGAAAACCGCTTTGGTGTGACTGTATACCGTTCTAAATTTTAAACAGGAAGCTTAAGTGAGTTTAAGAGGTAAAATAGCGGTTGTCACTGGAGCTGCTTAGGGCCGCGACGATCCAGAACAAATCGCTAGCGATCTAATGGTGTATGGCTGGAGTTGCCGTGATTACTGGCTTTTAGAGATAAAAGATAAATTAATCCTCCAACGGCAATGATCAAGATGCCCATGCCTCCTTCTTGAGGTTTCGATATCAAGACATAGGTGAGTGTCCATAGAGTGACTCCTAGATATATTGCTGGGGCTAAAGGATAGGCGAACGTGCGGTATGCGCCTTCAATATTTAATTTCTTGTTGCGTAATATAAATACTCCTATCACAGAAAATAGTGTGTTGATTCCTAGGACGAAACTGGAAAACACCAGAACTGATTCAAAGGTTGCACTGATAATAAAGACAATGGCTAATGAGCTCTGAAAGATAATTGCCGTTGTTGGTATACCATTCTTATTGACCTTACTTAACCATCCAAAAACTCGGAAGTCTTGACCAATAACCTGAAGGACACGAGGCCCGGCCATTGTCATTGCACTGACGGTTGAAATAAGCAACAACGCCAAGACAGCACCCATCGTTTTTCCCGCGGTGTCACCCAGTGCATGATCTGCAACGACTACTCCAACCTCAAGTTTACCCTCCAAGCTTGATATGGGTGCGGCGCCTAAAAACGTGAAATTTAACAGTAGATAAATCAACATTACTGTTACCGTTCCGATCAGTAATACGACAGGTAAGTTTCGCTGTGGGCTATCCAGTTCGCTAATAACGTAGGTCACAGCATTCCAGCCTGTATAGGCATAATTAACATAGATGAGCGATACAGCAAATGCGCCACTAAAAAGTAACTTCTCATCGCCTAAATTAGGCATCAAGCTAATTGATTGGGGAGCTTTGCCCCAGATAAAAATCACAACACAAAACAAAAGAATTAAGAGTATTTTGAGTGCGGTAAAGATTAACTGCACATTGCTACTGGCTCTACGAGAAAAGCAATGGATCATTGTAAGTGCCACCACTAGCGACACTGCGGAAAAGGTTCTAGGTATTTCAGGAAATACCGCTGATAAGTATGCACCAAAGGTCATAGCGGCGAGAGCGACAGGAGCAGCAAAACCCACCGTTGCAGATACCCAGCCGGAAATGAATCCAGCGCAGGGATGGTAGAGTCGTCCAAGGAAATTATATTCACCGCCAGACCGCGGTAAATTGGCACCTAGTTCGGCATAGGTTAAAGCGCCGCAAAGTGCGGTTAAACCACCCACAAACCAAAGCATCATCAAAACAAAGTATGACTGAATGCCCAGTAGTTGAAAGCCTAGGCTAGTGAACACACCAGTGCCTACCATGTTGGCAATGACCACGGAGATTCCAGTCAATCTAGAAAATTTTTTCATGAATACCCAAATGCCTTGTACTTTCTGCAAGCACTGTACCCTAGCTTTTAGTTGAGTGCAGTAAATAGCCGCAACCATTGATACGACAGCCTTTATTCCATAAACTCTAACACTGAAGCTTCATACTACGTAAAAGGTTGGGATAAAAGAATTTGTGTTATGCAAGCATCACTGATTTTTGGCTGAACTGGTCAAAAATCTAGATAACAGATACAAGTATAATTATACGTTCGAGAGGTGGTAGTAATAATGAAGAACATTGTGATGGCAGCTTTAGTCTTTGTAAATTGTATGGCGACTGCTGAGCCGGTTAAGAATGTTTATTTTGGTGATACGCATTTACACAGCTCTTACTCTTTTGATGCGTTTTTAAATAATAACCATAGCGCAGACCCTGATACAGCCTATCGCTGGGCGAAAGGCCAGCCAGTTATACACCCCTATAATAGAGCCAGAGTGCAGATTGATACGCCGTTGGATTTTCTGGTAGTGTCAGATCATGCTGAAATGCTTGGACTGATGCGTGCGGTTCATGAAGGAACCTTCATCAAGGAAGATCTTGGCTGGATAGATAATATTAAACGCTGGTATTCATTTTGGTTGATGAATAGAGCAATTGATTCGAACACAGGGTTGCAGTTTTTCAGTCAATTCCTTCCTCAAAATCCGACTATTGAAGGTCATAGTGACCCTGTCCAACATCCAGATAATAATATATCTGACTTAGCGATATTTGGTGATACAACTAAAACATCGATTTTGGCTTGGCATGATATTGTTGAAACCGCAGAACGGCATAATGACCCCGGAACTTTTACAAGCTTACTAGGTTGGGAATGGAGTTCTATTCCCATGGGTGCCAATCTTCATAGAATAGTGATAAGTCCCGATGGAGCCGAGAAAGGAAAACAATTTCTCCCCTATGGCTCAGATCAAAGTCAGTACCCAGAGGATCTTTGGCAGTGGTTAGATGAAACTCAGCAACAGACTGGAGCTCGGTTTTTGGCTATTCCTCATAATTCTAATATCTCCAAGGGTTATATGTTCGACGATACAACCTTGCGCGGGGAGCCTATTACAGCGGAGTACGCTCGCCGGAGAATGCAGTGGGAGCCTGTTGTTGAGGTAACTCAAATCAAGGGAGACAGTGAAACACGCAGCGATTTTTCCCCTGAAGATGAATTTGCCGATTTCGAAAATTATGATTACTACATTCAAGTCGGACTAAACAATGATTATAAGGCTTCTACGGCAGATTATATTAGGCCCGCACTTAAAAGAGGCCTGTCTATAGGGCAGCAGGTTGGTGTGAATCCTTATAAATTTGGATTGATCGGATCAACCGATGCCCATACAGGTTTATCAACGTCAGAGGAAGGCAACTTTTGGGGCAAAATGGCATCTGATTCGACACCCGAGACCAAGGAGCGTCTGGGCGTACAAATGAGAAGTAACGGGTGGAATATGTCAGCATCAGGGATTGCTGCAGTTTGGGCAGAAGAAAATACACGCGAAGCAATTTATGCCGCATTTAAGCGCAAGGAAGTTTATGCCACCTCAGGTCCTCGTCTGCGAGTTCAAATGTTTGCGGGATGGGATTTCCCTGAAGGCGCGGAGAGTAGTGAGAGTTTCTCTGTGATTGGCAGCCAGTTTGGTGTGCCAATGGGTGGTGATTTAACTGCAGGGGATAACGATGGCAAAGCTCCGGTGTTTTTGTTGCGTGCAGTAAAGGATCCCTTGGGGGCCAATTTAGATCGATTACAGGTAGTGAAAGGTTGGATAGATAGCGTAGGTCAGCAGCAAGAGAAGGTTTATAATGTGGCTTGGTCTGACGATCGGCAATTTGATGCTAGCGGCAATTTGCCCCCTGTAGGCAATACAGTAGATTTGAGTTCCGGTCGTTATGATAATTCGATTGGGCAACCTGAGTTCTCTCTGAGATGGACTGATCCAGATTTTGGCCCGCAGCAATCTGCTTTTTATTATGTTCGGGTGTTGCAAATTCCGACACCAAGAAATGGGTTGCTCGACAGTTTGGCTCTGGAATTGGATGAGCCTCCCAGGGGAGCAAAAACAATTCAGGAGCGAGCATACTCGTCACCTATCTGGTATCAACCTCAATAGTTTTTATCTCGTAGCACCAGTTTTGGAGTATATTTTGTATAAACCTCATTATTTAATTGTCAGTGCGTTACTGTTTTGCGCTGTGCCAGTCGCTGCTGATACTGAAACCCGAGTACTTTTTGGCGATACTCATCTGCACTCGGCTTATTCTTTTGATGCATTTCTCAACGACAATGATTCTGCTTTTCCCGATGATGCTTATCGTTGGGCTAGGGGTCTTCCTGTCATACACCCCACCAGTCGAGTTAGAGTGCAAATCGATACGCCCCTAGATTTTTTAGTGGTATCAGATCATGCGGAGACTCTTGGTGTTCTAACTGAATTGCACTCCGATCGCAGTTTGTTGTCAGATATGGGCCTTTGGGGAAACTTCAAACGCTGGGTTACGCTGGAAATCGCTGACTATTTGATTGATAGTGGCCGTGCTGAAATGATTTTCACATACGCGCTGCCGAAGCCCTCAATTGGCGCTGGTCATGATCCAGTAAGTGATGAGAATGGAGCTGTAGTAGATGCCGGCTTTGGTGACACTACAGCCATCCGAGGGCATGTTTGGTCAGATATTGTAGGTGCAGCTGAGCGCCATAATCGTCCAGGAACTTTTACCAGTCTAATAGGCTGGGAGTGGACTTCAACGCCGACGGGCGCTAATTTACATAGAGTTGTATTTACTCCTGATGGTGCTGATAAAGCCTCTCAATTTTTACCCTTTGGTTCAGATGAAAGCCAGTACACACAGGATCTTTGGCATTGGCTAGAAAAAACCAGTGAACGAACGGGTACTCGGTTTCTCTCGATCCCTCATAATTCTAATTTATCCAAAGGATATATGTTCGATGACGTAACGTTAGACGGCAGTGCTATTACCGCCGAGTATGCGACCACACGAATGGCCTTTGAGCCGGTGGTTGAAGTAACCCAAGTGAAAGGAGACAGCGAGTCTTTGCCAAGTAGTCCCGGAGATGAATTCGCTGACTTTGAAACCTATGAATATTATTTACAGGCATACGGCACCGACTATAGGCCGGAACCCGGTGACTATGTCCGCTCTGCTCTAAAAAAAGGGCTTTCCATCGCTGATGACGTGGGTGTAAATCCATACAAGTTTGGCATGATTGGGTCAACTGATTCCCATACAGGATTGTCCTCTGCAGAAGAGGGAAATTTTTGGGGGAAGTATCCCAACGACTCCACGCCGGAGACAAAGGATCAGTCAATTATAGGGGTTACTGATAACAGTGGATGGTCAATGTCCGCTGCGGGTCTTGCGGCGGTTTGGGCTAAAGAAAATACACGAGAAGAGATCTACGCAGCATTTAAACGCAAGGAAGTCTACGCCACGACTGGACCAAGATTGAGGCTACAAATGTTTGCTAGCTGGGCATTTCCGAACAATACAGAAAATAATAACAATATTGCTGAGGTTGGCTATGCTCATGGTGTGCCTATGGGTGGTGATTTATTGCGCAATAAAAGCGCACGCGCACCGCAATTTTTACTTCGAGTAGTGAAAGATCCCGTTGGAGCTAACTTGGATCGAGTACAAATTGTAAAGGGCTGGCTCGACCAATCGGGTAAACAACTAGAGAAAGTTTATAACGTTGCATGGTCTGATGGTCGTGCCCTTGATAAGGATGGGAGGCTGCCAGATGTCGGGAATACTGTAGATTTAAATACTGGGCGCCATACCAACAGCATTGGTGCGTCTGAGTTATCAGTGTTATGGGAGGATCCAGATTTTAATCCTGATCAGCGAGCATTCTACTACACCCGCGTTATGCAAATACCCACCGCAAGACACTCGCTGTTCGATGCTATCGCTCTGCAGGCCATGGATCTAGATAATGGGCCCAAAACTATCCAAGAGAGAGCATACAGCTCACCAATCTGGTACACGCCTTGATTATCAAAAAACTTAAATAGCTTAATTGGTATTATTGTTTATGAACGTATCTTTGAGAAACGCCGCTAAAGAGCCTTTATTCCAATTTATTGTTATTGGATTACTGCTAATCGTAGGGGAACGGTTGGTTAATTCCAGCAACTATAGTGGTGAATATCAGATCATTGTTGATGATCAAGTGCTGGCCCAGTTCATGCAGCAGCAGGCAAAAACATTCAAGCCAGATCAGGCTTTAGCAGCTCTTGCTGCTCTAAGTGGAGATGATCGTCAACGACTAATTGATGATTATGTGCGTGGCGAGGTCCTTTACAGAGAGGCACTTGCGTTAGATTTAGATCGCAACGATTCAATCATTCGGCGACGCCTCATGCAAAAAATGGACTACCTTGCTCAGGGTTTTTATGACGAAGTAGCTCCGCTGAATGAAGAAGATTTAAAACGTTTTTACGCAGAGCATAGAGGTGAGTACAAGAAATCAGCAACGGCTACCTTCACTCACGTTTTTATCAGTAAAGAAAATCGCGGGTCCCAGGAGAGCAAAATCGCAGCGAATACATTGTTGAACAGTTTGAACCAAGATTCGATCCCTTTTGATAAAGCCGGACTTTATGGTGAGCGATTTTTATATAATCGCAATTATGTGAAACGTGATGCTCAAGAAATTGCTAGCCATTTTGGCCCCGATTTTAATCAACAATTATTTGACTTAGAACCATCTCTGCAGGGAAATTGGCAAGGGCCAATAGAATCAAATTATGGATGGCATTTGGTATTACTTACAACAAAGGTTGATGCCTATATTCCCTCGCTAACTGATATAGGGGGTGTGGTTTTAGCTGATGCTCAACGTCAGCAGCAACATGAGCTAAAGCGGATGGCTATTAACAAATTAATGGCTAAGTATCAGATTATAGATCCGGATAATTCAGAATGAGAATAGGGTTATTTATCCTGTTATCTCTCATTGTACCGTCTGCAGGGTTAAATGCTGACGAGGCCCGACCGGTCTATGTTGAGATCAACCAGATTTCGACAACCGAGTACTTGGTAAAGTGGAAAATCCCACCGGTGATGGCGCCAGGACAAGAACCGCGCATAGTTATGGATCATCCAGAATGCCAGCCGTTGAGTGATAACTCTGCCGTGGGTCTACTTGGGCGAATGAGCTACCAGTGTGGACAGCCAGACCTAACCTTTGATTTAAAGTTGGTTTACCCAGCCGGGAATCCAGCCCTAACGTCCCTTATTGTGTACAAAAGTCTAAACGATGAACCCCAGCAAGTGTTCTCAGGGCCGGAAATTACAAAAGTTACACTAGGCGCTGCCAGTGACCCTGTCGAAGTATCCAAGCAGTATCTTGTTGCGGGTGTTGAGCATATTTTGATTGGCTTTGATCATCTACTGTTTGTTCTTTGCTTGATTATTATTGCTGGTGGTTTCAAAAGATTAGTATTTACTGTGACTGGTTTCACACTGGCTCACTCTGTCACTCTCAGTTTGGCAACGCTGAATATTGTTCAAATTCGCACGGAGTTGGTTGAAATGCTCATTGCGTTGAGCATTTTGTTGCTTGCCGTCGAAATCATCAAGCATCGGCGGCCTAAAGGGCATACTAGCTTTACTTGGCGTTACCCTGTGGCGGTATCATCGGTGTTTGGGTTGTTACATGGTTTTGGATTTGCTGTCGTGCTTCAAGACCTTGGATTACCCCAGTCAATGAAGCTTCAAGCATTGTTGTTTTTTAATATTGGCGTGGAAATCGGACAGTTATTATTTATTTTCGCCGTTGTGGCTCTAGCCTTTATCTCTACAAAGGTTATCTCATCAGTGGACAGTAACCGACAGAAGATTGTCCAATTCGGAGTTTATCTGATTGGTAGTTGCAGCGCATATTGGTTTTTGACTCGTGCCATGGTGATGTTGTAAGTTTTTTAGCTGATACAGATTTACTTAACATGGCTAAGATGTTTGGCAATCACCTTAAGGGTTGGTTTAAACAATTTCGGCGTAGTTGCAATAATATGGCCACTATCCAAGAAGGATTCTCCGCCTTGAAAATCACTCACCATACCCCCAGCTTCGCGCACAATTAAGACGCCTGCTGCTATATCCCAAGGCTTAAGGTACATCTCCCAAAATACATCCATTCTGCCGGCAGCGACATAAGCTAAGTCCAGAGATGCAACGCCTAAGCGTCTTATTCCCGAAGAGTTATTTGCAAATTCATTCATGCAGGCCAAATAGTGTTCCATTTCAGCAAATGAGGGGTCACTAAAGGGTATTCCTGTCGCATAGAGTGCACCAGCTTCTTCTAATCGACCTGATACTCTAATGCGTCGGCCATTGAGCCTAGCGCCATCTCCTCGGCTTGCAGTGAACTCTTCTCGTTTAAAGGGTTCTACAATGACAGCATGTTCGAGACGGCCTTTGACTTGACAAGCTATAGAGACTGCCACGTGTGGTATACCGCGAACAAAATTAGTGGTGCCATCTAAGGGGTCAATTATCCACTGGACATCACTAGCGCTGTTGCCACTGGAGCCGCCTTCTTCACCCAAAAAAGAATGTTCTGGATACGCCTTTTTAATTTGCTCGATAATCATTTCTTCAGAGCGTCGATCAACCTCAGTGACAAAGTCATGACGACCTTTCTCATCAACTTTGACCAGCTCTAAATTGTCAGCAGCTTTGACAATCATTTCTCCTGCTTGGCGAGCAGCGCGTAAAGCGATATTGACCATCGGTTGCATAAAGAGTATTCCAAGTGAACTTTCAACGGCGCGCATTGTACCAGAGAACCTGGATTCTGATACACTCGCCGACCTATTTTTCACCGAATGAAAAATGACGGTTAATAACCCCTTAGTGAGGTAGTTTGTGTCAACTGTTGAGCGACAAGCAAAAATTCGAATGATTTTGGTTAATACCTCCCATCCAGGCAACATTGGCGGTGCTGCACGAGCCATGAAAAATATGGGATTAACTGAGCTCTATTTGGTCCAGCCGAAAGAATATCCAGCGCCACGAGCAGTATGGCGAGCTGCTGGTGCCAGAGATTTGCTGGCTAATGCAAGGATTGTTGAATCTGTGGACGAGGCTATTAAGGGCTGCGGTTTAGTTGTTGGTACTAGTGCCCGAGAGAGGCGTATTCCTTGGCCGTTAATCAACCCAAGAGAATGCGGTATGAAAATTTGGCAGGAATCTGAACATCATGATATTGGTTTGCTATTTGGGCGTGAAGATCGCGGTCTAACCAATAGTGAGCTGCATAAATGTCACTATCATGTCCACATTCCATCAAATCCAGAGTATAGCTCACTGAATTTAGCAGCTGCGGTGCAGGTGCTGGCATATGAAATTAGGATGGCGAGTTTAAGTGATGCTGAGGGTGTGCTGCCAGCTATGGATGATTGGGATCAACCGCTAGCGACTGCTGACGAGTTGGAGTCTTTTCATGAGCATCTCGCTGAGACAATGGAAGATTTAAAGTTTTATGACCCTAACAATCCCAAGCAACTAATTACCCGCATGCGCCGACTTTTTAATCGCACCAGAATGGATAAAATGGAAGTTTCTATGTTGCGTGGTCTGTTGTCTGCGACCCGCCGTACAAGGCCTAGGTAGCCGATTCGTCGTTCTGATAGTAGTTGACTAAAATAGTCAGGTATTAGATAATTGCCCTCGTATTTGAAGAGCGAATTGAAAATCTGAAAGGTGGATCCCAATGAGACTAACAACCAAAGGCCGATATGCAGTGACAGCCATGCTTGATGTGGCACTGCATGCGCAGGAAAATCCAGTCTCTCTGGCAGAGATTTCGGATCGGCAATCGATTTCGCTGTCTTATTTGGAGCAGCTTTTTTCACGCTTGCGTCAAGCCGGTTTAGTGTCAAGTGTACGAGGTCCTGGGGGTGGTTATAAGTTAGTCGATTCTCGAGCCATGATTTACGTGGCTGAGATTATTGACGCAGTGAATGAGTCAGTTGATACGACTAACTGTCAGGGGAAAGGTGACTGCCAGGGAGGCAGTATCTGTTTGACTCATCATCTGTGGGATGACCTGAGCCACCAAATCCATGGATTTTTAAGTAGCATTTCGTTGGCCGACTTAATGGCCAAGCGTAATGTTCAAAGTATAGCGCAACGGCAAGTAGCTCAGCTCTTGACGTTGGATGAAAACATGCAGGCAGACGCCTGTTAATTTGGAGTAGTAAATGAATCTTCCGATTTACCTAGATTATGCCTCAACAACGCCAGTGGATCCTGTAGTTGCGGAAAAAATGATGGAGTTTATGACCCCCGCAGGACACTTTGGCAATCCAGCGTCTCGTTCACACATGTTTGGCTGGCAAGCAGAGGCAGCAGTAGAGGATGCTAGGCAAGACGTTGCCAATCTAATAGGTGCAGATCCGCGGGAAATTGTTTGGACATCTGGAGCTACTGAGGCTAACAATTTGGCCATCAAAGGCTGTGCGCATTTCAACCAGCGTAAAGGAAAACACATCATTACCTCACGTATTGAGCATAAAGCTGTTTTGGACACTTGTCGTCAGCTGGAGAGGGAAGGATATGAAGTCACCTACCTGGATCCTGATAGCAGCGGTCTAATTCAACCTGAGATGGTGTCTGAGGCAATGCGTGATGACACGACTATTGTCTCTATCATGCATGTTAATAATGAGCTGGGAACGCTGAATGACATCGGCGCAATTGGCAAACTCTGTCGTGAGCGCAAAATAATGTTTCACGTGGACGCTGCTCAAAGTGCAGGTAAGACGGCTATTGATGTAGAAGAAATGTTTGTTGATATGATGTCTTTTTCGGCCCATAAAATCTATGGACCGAAAGGCATAGGTGCTTTGTATGTAAGGCGCAAGCCGCGAGTAAGAATCGAAGCTCAGATGCATGGCGGTGGACATGAGCGAGGTATGCGTTCAGGTACCCTCCCTACTCATCAGATTGTTGGTATGGGGCAAGCTTTTAAGATTGGCTTTGAGACGTTAGAAGCTGAAAAGGCTCGTATCGAAGCTTTGCGAACACGATTATGGGAAGGTGTGACGGATATGGAGGAGGTGCATTTAAATGGTTCAGAGAATCAACATGTTCCTGGCATCGTCAACATTAGTTTCGCATTTGTTGAAGGTGAATCTTTGATGATGGCATTGCGCGATCTTGCAGTTTCTTCTGGATCTGCCTGCACATCAGCTAGTCTTGAACCATCCTATGTTCTTAGGGCTCTTGGGCTTAACGACGAAATGGCCCATAGTTCGATTCGTTTCAGTATTGGTCGCTACACCACCGAAGCGGATATCGATGCAGCAATTGCTCAGGTTAGAATTGCGGTAGAAAAATTACGTTTGCTCTCACCTTTGTGGGATATGTTTAAAGCCGGTATCGATTTAAATACGGTACAATGGTCAGCACACTAAACACTCAAATTTTTTGAGTTTAAGATTAATGTAGATAATAGGAGTCATTACTGTGGCTTACAGCGAAAAAGTTATAGATCATTACGAAAACCCTCGAAATGTTGGACAGCTTGATGAAAGCTCAAAAAATGTCGGTACCGGCATGGTCGGAGCACCTGCATGTGGTGATGTAATGAGATTACAAATCCAGGTCAATGATGAAGGCATTATTGAAGATGCCAAATTTAAGACATATGGCTGTGGGTCGGCAATCGCATCTAGCTCCCTTTTAACAGAATGGGTTAAAGGGAAGCATTTGGATGCGGCTGAACAAATCAAAAATACGGAAATAGCTGAAGAACTAGCTCTTCCTCCAGTAAAAATTCATTGCTCAGTGCTTGCTGAAGACGCTATTAAAACAGCTGTTCAGAACGTTAGAGAAAAGCAGGGGAGTTAATCTTTCGATGGCAATAACCATGACTTCAGCTGCTCAGCAGCATGTTCGGAGGCATCTAGAACACCGCGCTAAAGGCGTCGGTGTGCGATTGGGTGTTCGCACTACCGGGTGTTCTGGTTTGTCCTATGTTCTCGAGTTTGTTGATGATGCCTCAGCAGGTGATGAAGTCTTTGAATTTGACGAAGTTAAGTTGGTAATTGATCCCAAAAGCTTGTTATACCTCGATGGTACTGAGTTGGACTACGTCAAAGAGGGATTAAACGAGGGATTTGAGTTTAGAAACCCCAATGTGAAGGACGAATGTGGTTGCGGAGAAAGCTTCCACGTCTAGTCCTAAGACCTTTCAATGTTAAAACTCAGAGTGATGGCCCATTGAACTTTTCTAGCAATTTCTTTGAAATCTTCTCTATTCCGTCCGGATGGCACGTTGACCTTGGGGATTTAGATGTTCGGTATCGAGCTCTCCAGCAGGAATTTCATCCCGATCGGTATGCTACAAAATCTGATGTTGAAAAGCGCCTCGCAGTGCAAACAGCGTCCTTAATCAATCAAGCCTTTGAAACACTAAAGACGCCGCTAAAACGTGCTCAGTATTTACTGGAGTTAAATGGCGTTGATATTGATCAAGAGACTCATGTAACAACCGATAGCCATTTTTTAATGCAGCAGATTGAGCTTCGAGAGACCCTAGCCGGAGTGGCGGGCAAAACTGACCCCTGGGCAGAGCTGGAGACACTTCGAGCGCATGTTGAAGCAATTTATCAAAACCTACAGAGTGAGTTTTTTGAGAGTCTGTCTGCGAAAATATTTGATAGTGCTTTTACTGCGGTAGCCAAAATGCAATTTTTTTCTAAGTTGCTTAATGAAATAGAACAGCTAGAAGCTGATTTAGAGGACGCATAGCTAATGGTTCTATTGCAAATTTCAGAGCCAGGTCAATCACCTCAGCCCCATCAGCGTAAGCATGCTGTGGGAATTGATTTAGGTACAACAAACTCCTTAGTGGCCGTAGTGCGCAGTGGTATGCCAGAGACCTTAGCTGATCAAGAAGGTCAGCATTTAATGCCATCGATTGTGCACTACACAGAGCAGGGCGCCAGTGCAGTGGGTTATGAGGCAGCTGAGTTCAATATCAGTGATCCACTTAACACGATATCGTCCGCCAAACGGTTATTAGGCCGAGGTGTTAGTGATGTCATGAAGCTTGGAGATCAGCTTCCCTACGAATTTCAAGGGGAAGAGGGGGGAATGCCAAAAATCAACACTGCGAGCGGTTTGGTTAGCCCAATTCAGGTTTCAGCAGAAATTTTACGAAAACTGGTAACTCGTGCTGAGGCATCCTTGGATGCCATGCTAGATGGCGCTGTCATTACTGTTCCCGCCTACTTTGATGAAGCCCAAAGACAGGCCACAAAAGATGCGGCAACCCTAGCAGGTATTAAGGTATTGCGACTGCTCAGCGAGCCGACAGCTGCAGCCATAGCCTATGGTTTGGATGAAGCGAAAGAGGGTGTAATCGCAATCTATGATTTAGGTGGTGGTACTTTTGATATAAGTATTTTGCGGCTCTCACGGGGTGTCTTTGAGGTACTCGCTACTGGCGGTGACTCAGCTTTGGGTGGAGATGATTTTGATTATGCTATTGCCCAGTGGCTGTGCGCTGAAATTGGCATGGGTGATTCCCTTAATCCGATGGAGCAGAGGATCCTTCTAGAGACAGCCAAGGCAGCAAAAGAGGAGTTGACTGATTCAGATGAGGTGCAACTCGAGGTGCTGGACTGGCAAGGCACTCTATCTCGAGAAATAATGGATACGTTAATTGAAGATTTAGTCGCTAAAACTGTACGGGCTTGTCGTCGAGCACTGCGTGATGCAGGTGTAGGTGTGGGGGCAATTGACAATGTTGTCCTGGTGGGTGGGTCCACTAGAACGCCATTAGTGAGAAGGCAAGTAGCTGATTATTTTGGAGTTGAGCCTATGTGTAGCCTCGACCCTGATTGTGTTGTGGCCATGGGGGCGGCGGTTCAAGCTGATGTTTTGGTTGGCAATAAGTCTGGTGATGAAATGTTGTTATTAGATGTTATACCGCTGTCCTTGGGTATAGAGACAATGGGTGGTTTAACTGAGAAGATCATTCATCGCAACACTACAATTCCTGTGGCTAAGGCCCAAGAATTCACAACCTACATAGATGGCCAGACTGCCATGGCTATACATATCTTGCAGGGTGAGCGAGAGCTGGTTGATGACTGCCGCTCACTGGCTAGATTTGAGCTGCGTGGTATCCCTCCTATGGTTGCCGGAGCCGCTAAGATTAGAGTAACTTATCAGGTCGATGCTGATGGGTTGTTAAATGTCACTGCACGCGAGTTAACCAGTAATGTAGAGTCGAGAATCGAAGTAAAGCCGTCCTATGGTTTAGCGGAAGATGAAATAACTCAGATGCTTCAAGATTCATTCAGTCACGCTCGGGAAGATATGCAAGCTAGAGCTCTGCGTGAGCAGCAGGTAGAAGCAGACAGAATGATTGAAGATTTAGAGGCGGCCATCAAAAAAGATGCTGAGGCGCTTCTTAGTGATGAAGAGATCCAGTGCTTGAAAATTGGAATTGAAGAATTAGGAAAACTGCGTGTTGATACGTTAGAGCACCGAGTTTTAGCCCGCCAAATTGAGGCATTGGGTAAATTAAGTGAAAGCTTTGCGGCTAGACGAATGGATGCGTCGATTAAGAGTGCACTGGCAGGGCAGAGTCTTGATGACATAGAAAGAAGTTAGCGTAGTGAGAACTTTTATAGGAATTAGACAATAATGGCTCGAATAGTTTTTTTACCTCATAAAGAGATTTGCCCCGAAGGAGCAGTGATTGAAGCTGACAAGGGAGAATCTGTCTGTGAAGCAGCTCTGAGGAATGGGCTGGATATCGAGCATGCTTGCGAAATGTCCTGCGCCTGCACCACATGCCACATACATGTTCGTGAAGGATTTGAGTCACTCCCCGAGGCTGATGATCTGGAAGAAGATTATTTAGACAAGGCTTGGGGTGTAGATCCTGACTCCCGTCTAAGTTGCCAAGTTTTAGTCGAAGATCAAGATTTGGTGGTTGAAATTCCAATGTATACCA
>Ga0206123_10000028_pt1 | contig 133946 bp, 126 predicted proteins | sample Helgoland_Spring_2_FD_160086 | JGI IMG/M metagenome (GOLD analysis project Ga0206123, IMG submission 160086) | Pelagic subsurface seawater microbial communities from Kabeltonne, Helgoland, North Sea - Helgoland_Spring_Bloom_20160316_1 | ecosystem: Environmental > Aquatic > Marine > Epipelagic...
AAGATGGTATATCTAGTGATTTACTTGCTGTAGATGTTAGACAGGCTTTATATCATTTTGGAGAACTTACTGGTGAGATAACCAATGATGAGCTATTAGGTAATATATTTTCTAAGTTCTGTATTGGAAAGTAGTGTGCTTTTTATTGGTTTTGGATTGATTGGAGGTATAACTTATTTTAATAGTGTAGGAGGATTCAGTACAGGAGAAGGTAGAAGTGGTTGTCTTATGAGTATTATATTTACTATAGGAGTTTTTTATTTAGTTCTAAGTTGGTTTGCTCTTAAACAAAATCGCAAAAGATATACTAAGAATACTATAAACTATCATAAGTAAAACTAAATTTTGTATATTTCATTTTCTTATATTATTACTAACCTTAAAAACTATTTTATTATGAAAACACTTGCTAATTTTTTTGAAAAAATAATTCCACTACAGGACTCTTCTATATTATCTTTTGTCAATTTTTTAAATAATTTAGGGTTTGTTTTATTACACCCTTTAATCGTAATTATCTTATTTTTTTTATTTAACGAAAGCTCGATCCTTTTAGATATAGAGTATATGTATGAAAGAGGTTATTCAGTTAATGTATTGGAAATTGCATTACCATTTCTAACTGTTTTTGTATCTTATTTTGTTTTGACTGTTAATTATAGATTTATAAAAATTCTGATAAATAAAATACGATCTTAAAAAACTAAATTTTGTAAATTGGGGGTATAAATTAAATTTAAATATTATGAATAAGTATATAATCAAAAGAGAAATTCCGAATGCTTCAGAAATTCCAAGTGAAAAACTTGATGAAATCGGGAATGGTTCAGAATCTGTTTTAACCGAAATGAGAAGTGAAGGAAAACAAATTGAGCAAGAAGTAAGCTACGTAGCTGGAAATAATGTTTTCTGTGTTTACAATGCTGACTCCGAAGAGACAATCAAAGAACACGCTAATAGAGCTGGAGTTCCAGCAAATGAAATAACCCTAGTTCCGAATGTCTTAAGACACAATACCAGCAAAGGTTAAACAATAGGCATATCTTCTTCTTTTAATTCAGCTATTTCTAAACCTCTTAAATAGGTTAATTTTTAGTCGAAATTTCAATAAAAAGAGAGTAATTCATATCGTGTTTTATAGGAACAATTTTTAGATTAATTTTATTATTGTTTGCATCAATCAATATAGTCTCATAGTTTTCAAAAAAAGCAATCACATCATTATAATTTGGACTTTTATAATTAACACTAAATAAATTGTTATTTAAAAATATTAATAAGTCATCTAAAATTTTATTTAAATCCATATAATCTAACCTCTTATTGTAGGATTTATAATTTTCAGGTCCTGAAGCACGATAAACAGCTTTTACTAATTTGTTATTTATGAAAGAACATTTTCTTAAATCTAATTTAAAAGTTGAACTTTTTTTAATAAGTATTTTTGAGAAGCCTTTATTTGATTTAAATAACCTTTTGCTTTCTTTTTCATTTAGTTGGGGAAGGCCTTCTAAAATAAGATTTTGACCAAAGCTTAATGTAATCGAAAAAAAGAAAATTAATAAATTTTTGTAATTCATATCGTTTTAATAAAATTTTGTATATTTTAATAATTTAATTAACTAATTTAAAAATTAATATATGAAAAAATTACTATTATTATTTAGCGTATCTATTATTTTGTCGTCTTGTGCTGCAACTTTTTCTGGAGCCACAACGACTGGAACCTCTGTTAATCTTGAAAAAAATAATTTTGAAGTTTTAAATACAGTTAGTGGGTCAGCTACTGCGACCTATGTACTTGGTTTTGGAGGAAATAAGAAAGATGGCCTAGTTTCTGAAGCTAGAGCAGTAATGTTAAGAAGTGCCAACTTAGTTGGTGGCTCAAAAGCAATTGCAAATGAAGTCATTGATGTAAAAACTCAACTTATTTTTGGAATAATTACAAAATATACAGTCACTCTAACGGCCAACATTGTAGAATTTAATTAAAGATTAGATTAAGATTTAGAATTAAAAAGCCCCTAAAATAGGGGCTTTTTATTTAAACCATCGGCACATATTCTTTAGATTATTTAAGTAAAAACTAAATTTTGTAGATTTATCTTTATGAAAAAGTTAATTCTCTTATTCTCTTTATTAATTGGATGTTCAAGTTCAGAACCAGAAATTAATTATGAAACTATTACTATAGACCAATCTAAGGCAAGCAAACTTATAGATTTATCCATTGACTGCGTTGATAAAAAATTTCCGTACAAGATTGGATTTCGATTTGATGGAGAAGATTGGGTAAGACCACACTACGAGCTAACTCCCTCGTTTTATGGCTGCTGGGATTGGCACTCTGCTGTTCATGGTCACTGGGCGATGGTTAAAGTGATTAAAGACTTTCCAAATATTCCGGAAAAGGAAATTATCTTAAATAAATTAAAAAGTAATTTATCTGAAAAAAATCTAAATAAAGAATATGAATTTTTTCAGAACGATTTTGCAAAAGGATTTGAGAGAACTTATGGTTGGGCATGGTTGATGAAACTATACTCAGAACTATTAAGCTGGGATAATGAAAATGCTCAAGAGTGGGCATCGAATCTAAAGCCTCTAGTAGAGCTGCTTAGTGAAAGAACTATTACTTTCCTTGATAAACTTTCAACCCCTCTTAGGCCTGGTACTCATGCAAACACTGCATTCTCTTTTTCTCTAATGATAGAATATGCATTGATAGCTAATGATACAAACCTTTACAATAAAATAAAAGATTATAGTATTAAGAACTTTTCATTTGATACTAACTGTCCTGTTAGCTACGAACCATCAGGGACGGACTTTCTATCACCTTGTCTTGCTGAAGCAGCTTTAATGTCAAGTATTTTAGAAAAAAAAGAGTTTAATAAGTGGTTTAAAACATTCATACCTTCTTTGAAAGAACCTGAATTTAATAATATTATAAACCCGCCTGTTGTTTTGGATCCTAAAGATCCAGGTATTGGTCATTTGATAGGTCTTATGTTCCACAGAGCTTGGACACTTAAAGAGATTGCAAATAAATTGAATAAAAAGTCCGAAAAAACCTTTCTTCTACAAATCTCAGATTTACATTCAAAAAAAGGTTACGATATTATGTTTGAAAGTGGTTACGGTGGAGAACATTGGTTAGCTACTTTTGCTCTTTATAATTTCTTAAGATAAAAACTAAAATAACAATATGAAAACAGAGCTTTCACTTTCTGTTGACGGAAGCACAATTATATGTGAACTGTATGGGGACATAAAGAATTCTAAAAAAATATTACTTTTCTGCCATGGTTTTCCTGGGTCAAGTAGACTTGTTGGTTTATGGGACAATTTAAAAAATAAATCGATTTCAGTAGTAGAAATTAATTATCGAGGGGACAAAAAAAGTAAAGGAAAATTTAGTTTTTTGGGCTCTATAATAGATATAAAAACTGTTGCTATATTTTTGAAAGAAAAATATAAAGTACCATTATATGTTTTGGGATACTCCATGGGTGGATTCTATGTTTCTAACATTATAAATGAAGATCCGAATATTTTTGAGAAAGTAATTTTGTTAAATCCTGTTGTTGATTCTATGGAATTATTATCTAATAAACCCTTAATGAATGAATTATGGGAGCATGCAAAAAATATTTTGTCCTTAAAACCAACTCAAATCTATGAAGAGGAGACAAAAAGGATAACTGGTGATCTTAATCCAATGGGTTTTGTAGAAAAACTTAAAAATAATATTATTATCATTCAATCTAATAATGATGAAGTATTAGAACCGAAACTTGCAAAAAAGTTTTACAGTTTATTGCTTGGAACTAAAGGCTATTTTGAGTTACCAAATAAAACACATGACTTAATTGGAGATGAAAAAGAGTTACTAGAAGCTCTGAGTATTCATATAAGTTAGTTTATATAAACTATTTTCTGTTTATTAAATAATACCCCAAACAAATAGAAAGTATCGATATACTAAAGTAAAGTATGTCCATTGGATCTTTAAAGCTCTCTGAAAATTTAAGTACTTTTTCAAAAAACTTCACAATCAAAACTATAATAATGACCTTAATTATTTTATTTTTTAATTGATCTAAGTCTCTGATTTTTAGAGTTGACTCATTAAACTTTGAATTAGCAAAATCAATTTCACTAACAAAAAGCTCATAAATACCAAAACCAAAAATTAAAAGAACAATACCTATTAGAAACAAATCAATTGCAGAAATTATTTTAAATAATAATTCATTGCTATTTGTAATAGAATCATCAAATAGTGGATTGTAAAAAATGATTGCTTCAATAATTTCCCATCCACCAAGAACTAATAGCGCTACAGATGAAATTATTGATAGTAAAACTGGTAGAATGGTAATGTATCTAACACCCCATAATGATTTTTCAAATTTATTGCTCATTCTATAAAATTAGTTAAAATAAATAAAACACATTCTTATATTTTATTTTTTATAAATTTACTGAGAAGAAATGAAAACAGAAATATTAAAAATAAAAATTGAACAAATTATTCTTTTAAAAGAGAATCTTGAATTTAAATTGCAGCAGATTTGTGACTTACTTGAAAGTGAAGTTTCTTATTATGATTGGGTTGGTTTTTATTTTAAAAATGGAGATAAAGAAGAACTTAAATTAGCGCAATTTACAGGTGAAGAAACTGAGCATACAATTATTCCCTTTGGCAAGGGTATTTGTGGTCAAGTAGCTGTTAGTAATAAAAATTTTGTGGTTCAAGATGTTTCTAAACAAGAAAATTATATTTCTTGTGGATGGAAAGTTAAGTCTGAAATTGTGATACCAATTTTTGTAAATGGTGAAAATATTGGTCAAATAGATATTGATTCACACACATCGGATATTTTTAGTTCTAAAGATGAAGAATTACTTGAGTTTGTATGTAAAAAAGTTGGAGTTCTGATAGCTTTGATTAAATAAAATCACCCAATAAATATTTATTGTTTAATTTGTAAGTATGAAAAAACTTAACTTACTTCTAATAATATTATTAACCCCTGTTCTGTTGTCTTCTCAGAGCAGTTATGTAATTCCAGATGATATAAAATATTATGGTAAAGACTTTTTTAGACTTGAGGGTACTGAAGTTCCTGATTCACTTAAAGAAAATCGTTACCACAGATTACCTAATTCTTATAAAAATATAGTTAGAGAACCTGTTTGGAGCTTATCAAAATCTTCAGCTGGATTATCTATTCGTTTTCTCTCTAATTCCACTTCAATTAGTGTTAAATGGAAGGTTTTAAATGATCTGAAGATGAATCACATGCCTGAATCCGGAATAAAAGGTGTAGATCTTTACTTTAAAAATGAAGATGGATGGCAATATTTAAATACTGGCCTGCCAAAAGGTATCGAAAATGAGTATCTCTTTATTGAAAACATGTCAAAGGAACTAAGAGAGTTTAAAATATTTCTACCCCTATATGATGGTGTTGAAAATATTGAAGTAGGGATTGATTCAGAAAGTTTTATAAAGAAAGCTGAAAAGAATCATAAAAAACCAATAATATTCTACGGAACTAGTATAACCCAAGGTGGTTGTGCATCTCGACCTGGAATGGCTCATACGAATATAATTTCGAGAAAATTAGACATTGATTGTATAAACTTTGGCTTTAGTGGTAATGGACGAATGGAACAGCCAATAGCTGAATTAATTTCCATGTCTGATCCCTTACTTTATGTTATCGAATGTATGCCAAATATGTATCCTGCAAAAAATGTAACGACAAAAACAATTCCATTAGTTGATAAGATTAGAGAAAATAATTCTAAAGCACCAATAGTTTTTGTTGAATTATTTGTTTCCTCTGTCTCGATATTAGATAACAACAAACAAAAGGAAAACATCGCAATGAATACAGCATTAAGAACTGAGTATGAAAAAATGATTAATAATGGATACGAGAATATTTATTACATTGAAAGTAATAATGCTTTAGGATTGGATCAAGAGGGGACAGTTGACTCTGTACATTTTACAGATTTAGGTTTTATTAGATATGCTGATTTTTTATTACAAAAATTTGAAGAATTTAAAATAATTGATCCTGAAATTGCTTATTAGAAGTATTTTGTGATTTTAATCAAATTATTATATCACCTTCTTGGTAAATAATTTCTTTCTCCAATTTTCCGTTTTCATCATAATATTTAAAAACTCCATCTTCTTTATTGTTTTTAAAATTACCTTCTCTATAAACCTTTCCATTTTTATGAAACCATTTTAAAATACCATTACGTTTACCATTTTTTATATTTTCTTCAATTTCTAATTGGCCATTATTATTATAAAATTTAGTTATTCCATCTTGAATATCATCCTTCCAACTTACTTCTTGCTCTAATTGACCTTTATCATTATAAACTTTCCACAAGCCATGTTTTTTGTTATTTAAATAGTTGCCTTCTTGTTGTAATTTTCCATTTTGATGATATGATTTGTATAATCCTTCAAGTTTATGGTTTTTAAAGTTTGAATTTTTATTAGACATTTTTTATGAATTTAGTAGTTAATTGAATTTAATCTATTAACCCGTTAATATTATATTTTGATAAAAAATTCCAAACTAACTCACTGGTGTTTTGACCCTGAAAAGAATTGATAAACCATTCATGACCTCCATCTATATATTTGTAATGCTCAATTGATACATTATTGTCTCCATTATCATATAAATAATGTTCAATATTCAATCCTTGGTCTGAATAAGTGCTTATTATAGGATTTACTGATGTATTGTTAAAATTAATCCAATAATCTAATGTGCTCTGTACCGAGTTATAATCTGAATTTCCATTAAAAGGAATCACTCCATCTGTTGTTCCGTGAAGATGAATAACAGGCACTGGCCGACTTAGAGTCCCAGCACAATCAAGCATTGCTCCAGAGACTGAAGCAATTGCTGTTATTAAATTATTTTTATAATTTGCGAGTCCATATGCCATCATTGCACCATTCGAGTATCCACTAGCGTAGACTCTTTGAGTATCAATATTATAATTTGATGAAATATCATCAATCATAGCTTCTACAAAACCTAAATCATCTGCTGTACTTTTATTATCTCCTTCAACAAGACATGGGTTCCAATGAGTAGCCCCATTTAAGCAGCTACCTTGTGGATAAGCTAAAATAAATTGTTCTGATTCTGCTAATGAACGCATATCTGCATAATTTATGTATTGTTCAGCGGTATCCCCAAAACCATGAAAATTAAATAATAATGGTACGGCTTGATTGCTGTAAGATTGTGGTACATACAAAATGTATTCTCTTGTAATATTGTCGTGGGATAAAGTGATTGCGTTTTCGTTTTGAGAACAAAATGTTTCATTATCACTATTGTCGCAGCTAGCAGTAAAAAAACTAATTAAGATTGAGTAAATAAATATTTTTTTCATAATTAACATTTAAAATCGTGCAATTTGTTAAACCCATAAAAAAAAACCTAATTATTATTTAATTAGGTTTTTTTTAAATTATAGAAGCGTATAATTATTCAGCTTCATCAGGTGCAACAGCCATCATCAGACCAGTGGCGTCTCCAAAATCTCCTGAATTAATGATTTTTCCTTCTTCATTAAATGTGAAATAGTGATACATGTAAATTTCAAAACTTTTACCAGACGCTGTATTAGTTCCTGTCCAAGTTCCATAAGTTCTAACGCTACCATTTAACTGTCCAGTTTCTGGGTCAACACCAGGTAAAAAGTTTTCTGCTGTGTATGTAATGTTTTCCATTGCACCTTGCCAACCTTTAGCATATTCAATTGTTTGTTCTTTATTCATAGCTGGAGCACCATAGAAACAACTTCTCCATTCAACATCATCTGACAATAAATCAGAAATTGAATTTTCAGCAGTAAATGTATCAAAGTAATTTTTTGCTAGTTCAACATTTTTTTCAAAATCTGGGTTTTGAGCTGGTTGGTTGCATGATGATAAAACACAAAGACAAACCAACATAATAAGATTTTTCATTTTATTTATTTTTAGGATTAGTTTTCTAATATACATCTTATATGTTTTTATTTAAAAATAATTGCCATAAATTTATCAAAAAAAGTCATGTTAAAAGCTGTTTTATTTGATATGGATGGAGTAATTGTTGACAGTGAACCTTTACATAAAAAAGCATATTATATGATGTTTAATGATGTAGGAATTGATGTTTCTGAAACATTATTTGAATCTTTTACTGGTCAGTCAACTTTAAAAATATGTAAAACTCTTTGTCATGATTTTTCATTAACTAATTCACCTCAATATTTAGTTAATTTAAAAAGAAAGCACTTTAAATATATTTTTGAGAATGATACAGATTTCAAATTAATTGATGGAGTTTTAGATTTAATAAAAGATTATATAAAAAATGACTTAATACTTGTTTTGGCATCTTCTGCTTCAATGTTAACAATTAATAATATTTTTAAAAGATTTAATTTAGATAAGTACTTTACTGCCAAGCTCAGTGGTGCAGATCTACATGCCTCAAAGCCACACCCAGAAATATTTATTAAAGCTGCTGAATCATCAGGTTTTAAAAAAGATGAATGCATAGTAATAGAAGACTCTACTAACGGAGTAAAGGCTGCAAAAGCTGCTGGGATTTACTGTATAGGTTTTGATAGTATTCACTCTAAAAATCAAGACTATTCAGAAGCAGATTTAATTGTAAAAGACTTAAGTCTTATTAAATACGATAAAATTAAATCTGTAGTTTTATTTTAAAAGAGAAATATTTATTTTTTTACAAAAATCATACAATGTTGCCAGGGTAAATTATTGATATTTTTTTTTAGTTTAAAGCCAGCAGCATTCATTTCTTTAACTGCTTGTTTCTCACTCATTTTGTGTATTTTTTTAATTGGTACATTTGGGTCTTCTGCTCTATATTCTATTAAGAATAACTCCCCTTTAGGCTTCAAGGCGCTTTTGATGGACGTTATCATTTCTATCGGGAAACTAAATTCATGATAGACATCAACCATTAAAATTTTATCAACTGAATTTTTAGATAAATACACACTTTTTTCACTACTTAGAATTGTTTCAATATTTTTTATTTTGCTAGTTTCTTTACTGTTTTCAATTGCCATTAACATCTCAGGTTGGATATCAACTGCATACACCATACCTTTTTTAGCTATAGGTGCCATTCTAAACACATGATAACCTGAGCCTGCTCCAATATCTGCAATAGTATCATTGGGTTTTATACCCATGTTTTGAATTAATTTTGAAACGTTTTCTTCTTTTTCGCGTTCGGATCGCTCAAGCCAACCAATTCCTTCATACCCCATTACGTATGCAATTTCTCTATCCATATACCACTTTCCAATTCCGTTATAATCTCCTTTCTTATAAATATATTTTTGATCATTAGTATTGTTTTGTGCTACAGATTTATTGGAAAAAAGCAGAATATTTGATAATAATAAGAGAACAGTGAATTTTTTCATGTGTTTTTAATTGTAATTGATCTTAGTTTTTATAATCTAATCTATTTTCATAACTTAAATATTATATAAATAAACTTATTATGACAAATAAATCAATAAAAAATATTAGATATCCTTTAATCTTAATCAGCATTTCACTTTGTATTTCAGGGTTAAGATGGTTGGTAAGCTCGGAGCCATGGATGCTAGATCAGGTAGCTAACGAGGAACGATTAAAAATGACCTTTGTAGATCTTTTTTTAATTGATGGAAATTATACCCTTAGTGCATATCTGACACAAATTTATAGATTTTTGGGACTCTATGTTCTTGGAATAGGATTTTCTCTTTTGTCTTTTTCTTCTGATGAATTTTTGAAAATAGATAGTTTTAGACAACGATTTTTAATAGTTCTGGGTGTATTGTTATTTTCAAATTTAGTTTTAGCTTATATGTGGATACCTTCCTCACACTTTATCTATGTAATGTGGGGTGCTATCGCTTTATTTTGTTTAAGTCTTTATAATCATATTAAAATATCAAATTCAAACCATGTAAAATTATAAAAATGGCTCACAATTCAGTTTTAAGTAACAATGAAATTCTTGAAATATTAAAACTATATTCAATTTTTATAATAAAAAATATTAAAATTTTAGATGGTGGTTCCGAAAACACTAATTATAAAATTGATTCTGAAATTGGAACTTTTGTATTAACCATTTCAGAACAAAAGACTGTAAAGGAGACTCAAGATCTTACCAAATTACTGATCTATCTAAAAAAAAATTCCTTTGAAACATCTGAAATTATTTTTACTACAAATAATAAAAGCATTTCTGTATTTAAGGATAAACCTGTTATGTTAAAAAGTTTTATTAATGGAAGTATTATGACTGATTTACCTAACCATTTGTTAGAGGAAATTGGTAAAGATACCGCAACTTTACATAATATTAAACCTCCGGATTTTCTGAGAGAAATTATTTGGTGTGGAATAGAGCGATTTAGTGAGGTTGAACAATACGCACTAAATTCATCATTTGATCTTTGGCTTAAAAGGACTAGTAGTTACATTAACAATCATATAACATCAGATTTACCAAAAGCATTTATTCATTCTGATATTTTTGCTAGTAATATAATTGTAAATGATAAAAAATCAAAAGCTACGATTATGGATTTTGAAGAGGCAAGCTATTATTACAGATTATTTGATATAGCTATACTGATCATTAGTCTTTGTAGTAGAGATGAAAATATTGACTTTTTAAGAGCTTCTTTAATTTTAAAAGGATACAACAGCATAAATAAACTTATCAAAGCTGAAAAACAAGCTCTGCAGCCGTTAATTGTTTATGCTGCAGCAGGTGTTGCTTTCTGGAGACACAAGAATTTTAATTACATAGCTCCAGATAATAATTTAAAAGACTCTTACTTGAAGATGAAAAATTTAGCAGATAAAGTTAGAGATATGCCAAGCAGTCACTTTGAGTTACTAAATGAGATTAAATAATTTTTTTTTAATTTTCAACAATGAAAAAAATCAACAACAATACAGCGCTAATACTTGTAGATGTACAAAAGGCTTTTTTAGACAAAGATTATCCAGGTTTTAAAAGAAACAATATTAATGCTGAAAGAGTGTGTGGACTTATATTAAATAAATGGAGAGAGCTTAATCTTCCAGTTATACATATTAGACATAGTTCAACTAACCCTGACTCTAAACTTCATGAATCCAAACCAGGTTTTTTATTTAATGATCATGTCATCCCTTTGAAATCTGAAACTGTACTTACAAAGAAGGTTAATAGTGGTTTTATAGGTACTAATCTAAGTGGTATTTTAAACGATTTAAATGTGACCTCGTTAGTATTTGTTGGAATGACAACAAATCATTGTATTTCTACAACAGTTAGAATGTCAGGAAACTTAGGATATCAAACCTATTTAATTTCTGATGCTACAGCAGCATATAATACTTTAGGATTAAATGGTGAAATGATAGATTGTGAAATTATTTACAATACTTCTTTGGCAAATTTGAGTGAAGAATTTGCTACAATTTTATCTTCCGAGGAGCTATTTAATCTTTTAAATTAATTTGTATTTAGAAAATTGATACTCCCCAATAAGTAATAAATGCCCACACAATATATCTAATAAGTTTTCCTATAAACATCCATATTGCTACAAGGACATAATTTGTTCTAAAAAAACCTAAACCTACTGCAATTGGATCTCCAATTATTGGAAGCCAACAAAAAAAGGCTAATAAACTACCCCATTTATCAATATTGGTTTTAAACTTAACTATTTTTTCTTTTTTGAGTCTAAAATACTTTTCTAAAGTACTCCATTGACCTAATCTGCCTAAGAAATAACTACTTAACCCACCTAACCAATTTCCAGTTGTTGCAACTAAAAGACTCAAATTGAAGTCATAACCTTTAATAATCAAAAGACTAAATACCAGTTCTGAGCTAAAAGGAATAATTGTCGCACCTAAAAAACTAGCGATAAATAGTCCTAAATAACCCCATTCAACAAATCCTTCCAATTATATCTTTTTTTGTAACTAATTAAAAGTAAACAAAAACTCATTAATAATTTTAAATTTATTTATATAACCTATTAAGATTGATTAATTCATTTAACCATATATGATATTGTATCTTTGCACTAGTTTAAATAAACACATATATGAATTTTGACAATTTAGGTCTATTACCTTCTTTATTAAAAGCAGTAAAAGAAAAAGGCTACCAGGAGCCATCTCCAATTCAAGAAAAAGCAATTCCATTAATTTTAAATGGAAGAGATATTTTAGCATCTGCTCAAACAGGAACAGGCAAAACTGCAGGATTTACTCTGCCTTTATTACAGAGGTTGTCATCTAACAGTTCAAATGGAATAAGAAATATTAGAGCATTGATTTTAACCCCAACAAGAGAATTAGCTGCTCAGATCTATGATAACGTCTTAGAATACAGTAAACATCTTAATTTACGTTCTACTGTAATATTTGGAGGGGTTAATCAAAGACCTCAAGTAGCTACACTTCGTCAAGGTGTTGATGTTTTAATAGCAACACCGGGAAGATTACTGGATTTAGTAAATCAAAAAGTATTGTTTCTTTCAAATGTAAATATTTTAGTTTTGGATGAAGCTGATAGAATGTTAGATATGGGTTTTAAAAGAGATTTAGATAAAATAATGAGTATTATTCCAAGACAAAGGCAAAATCTATTATTTTCAGCAACTTTTTCTAAAGAAATTAAATTTTTAGCTAGAGAAATATTAAATAACCCTGAAATAGTTGAAGCAACACCTGAAAATACTACTGTTGAGGCAATTGTACAAAAAGCTTACAGAGTTGATAAAAATAAGAAAGCTTCTTTAATTATAAAGTTGATTTTAGAAGGAGGCTGGTTTCAAGTATTAGTATTTACAAGAACTAAACATGGAGCTAATAATTTATGTAAGAAAATGATTAAATCTAATATAAAAGCAGCTGCAATTCATGGAAATAAAAGTCAAAGTGCAAGAACAAAAGCTCTTTCTGGTTTTAAAAGTGGTGCAGTTGAAGTTTTAGTAGCTACTGACATAGCAGCAAGAGGTTTAGATATTCCATTACTCCCACACGTAATTAATTTTGAACTTCCAAATATTCCTGAAGATTATGTTCATAGAATAGGAAGAACAGGTAGAGCAGGAGCAAAAGGAGAAGCCTTATCATTAGTCTCTGTTGATGAAAAAAATTATTTAAAAGACATTGAAAAGTTAATAGGAAATAGAATTCAGATTACCACAGTAGAAGGATTCGAGCCTGATCCAAATTATGTTCCAGCCGAAAAAATACAAAGATCTAGAGTAAAGCATAGGTCAAGAAACCCAAATAAAGGATTTCCTAGAAGAGAATCAAGAAGATAATTTGTAGTCTTTATTTATATTAACTTAACGAAGTTATTAATACACACAAATATTTTTTAATTTTATTTAAATCTGTACTTAAATATTATTTAAATTTTGAAAGACTTTTTTTTAAATCATCCCAATAATAAAATAATTCCTACTATTTCTACTGAAATCCTGGCAAATAGTAGTTCGATGAAATTTCATACTAATTTGGAGGATTATAATTGCCCGCCTTTAGTTAGTTTAAAGTCTCTTGCAAAAGAGTTAAAAATTAACAATCTTTTTGTTAAAGATGAAAGTGAAAGGTTTGGTCTGAATGCTTTTAAAGTACTTGGCGCTTCCTATGCAGTTAATCACCTTTTAAATCATGAATCTAATATTACTACTTTTTGTACTGCAACTGATGGTAATCATGGTAGGGCAGTAGCTTGGTCTGCAAGAAAAGAGAATAAGAAATGTATTGTTTATGTACCAGAGAATACTACAAATTTACGAATGAATGCTATTTCTAAAGAAGGTGCAGAAGTTTATAAGCTAAAAATGAATTATGAAAAGACTTGTGACTATGCTAAAAAAATGAGTTTAGAAAATAATTGGACCTTAATTCAAGATACTTCCTGGGAAAATTATGAAGAAATTCCATCTCTAATAATGTCTGGGTATTTAACCCATTTTCATGAATTAGAAAATCAAATGGAATTAAATTATAATAGTAAAATTGATATAATATTTTTACAATGTGGAGTTGGAAGTTGGCCAGCATCATGCGTGTGGTACTTTCTTAATAAATATAAAGCTGATAAACCTAAAATTGTATTTGTTGAACCTATAGAATCTGCGGGAATTTTTGAGTCATTTAATTTAGGTTACAGATCTTCACCAAATGGTAATTATAAAACTATAATGGCTGGCTTAAACTGTGGAATTCCCTCTAAAAACGGATGGGATATAATAAAAAACGGATGTGATGCATCGATTATAATTAGTGATGATTATGTGACAAAGGCAATGAATAAATATTATTATCCCAAGGATAATGATGTTAGAATCATTTCGGGTGAATCTGGTGCAGCTGGTTTAGCTGGATTACTGAAAGTTATTTCAGATTCAACTTTTGATAGACTGAGAAAACATATTAATTTAAATTCTTCATCTAATGTATTATTATTTAATACAGAAGGAGCTACAGACATTAATGATTTTAATAAAATTATTAAACTCAATTAAACTTATTTTTTAAATTTCTGAAATAAAAAAAAACCCGTACTACTTACGGGTTTTTTTTTATCTAAAGATTAAGTTTGTTTACTTCGGATCTTGATAATCATAATATCCTTCAACAGGAATCATTAAATGATCATATCCAGTACCCTTAAACATTACGTAAGGAGCTCCAGAATTGAAATCGGTAGTTTGTCCATCTAATGATGCAGGATCTTTTGGAAATAACATTAAATGTGCTCCAGATTCGATCCATTGACCTTCAGCAGCATCTTCTTTGTTAAAAACAAGGTGTTTAGTATTATCTTCACCCATATCTCCATGTAACATCCATGCCCATCCATCTGTATCCATTTTTGGTGTTTTTCCACCCATATAAGCCATTGCCCATTGCATTGCTGGACCATCGCCAACCATAGGCATTGCTTCATGAGCATCTTTCCATCCATTTTCAGGATCAGACATTCCTCTAGGATTGGCAGCCATCGCAGTCCATCCATTAGTACCTACTCTAAGCATTGTACCGTCCATTGCCATTACAGAACAATTTTCAGCAATAAATGATGGAGCAGCTGTACTATACGCCCAAACTCTCCATTCTACAGACGTATGTGGGCCGTCAGGCTCACCAGTTGAAGGTTGTACTTCAACAGTGACTATTTCAGGTTCAGGAGTCACAGAATCGACTAGATTGTTTACTGCAGAGTTATTACAACTAAATAGTAATGCAGTAAATAAAATTATTGATATAAAATTTCTCATAGCTATTGTTTATTAGATTCTACATAATTATTTACTTGTACTTGCATACCATTTACATCCATCCAATCAGAAAAAACAGCAATTTTGCCATCTTCGTTAAACGTTAAAACGCCATACCATTTATTGGAAACTGGAGCACCTGTTTCTGTATGAGTCATTGACCATGTTCCATAAACTCTCATTACGCTTGGGTCAGTGTTAGTTTCCCCTGCAGAATAAAGTGAGCCAGACCAAAATCCATTGTCAGATCCTACCAAACCATCACCTTCGTTGAAAGTTATTCCATCAAAACCTTCAAAATAACTTATTCCAGCAGCACGTAAGCCATCAGAGTCTATAAGTTGATTTCCATTATAATTAGGAGGACTCCATTGCACAGAATCAGCCATTACACTCATTAAAAGGTCAATATCTTCATTTAAGAATCCATCTGTAAATGTTTTGAAAGTTTCAATTTGAGCTTGAAACTTTGCTTTTTCTTCATCACTTACTACAATACCTGTAGAATTATTACAAGAATATATAATAGTAGCAAATAATAAAATTGTAAAAATTGTTTTTAATTTTTTCATAATATTTTAATTAATTGATTATCATCAATATACAAAATTTTAAATGAAATTATCTTTCCTCCTTTAATTCAACCTCTACTTCTAAGCTAGGATTTTTTTGACTAATTAGTTTTATTACTGATAAAGCTTGGGCATTAAACCTTGGCTCTGTAATCAAATAAGTAACCTCTCTAACAACTTTGTTGTTGTCTAATGCAATCTCAATTGCAGAATATGTTGCACACAATTCACCTTTATAAAAGACGTTTGTACCATCGTAAGTCAGTCCATCTGTAGAAATGTCTTTTAGTGGATTACAACTTGATAATATTAATGTAAATATTACTAATAATTTTCTCATAATTTTTATTTTTTGTAAACATACTTTTGTTTCTAATGATATATATTAACTAAACGTTATATTTGCCGAGAATTTTAACAATTCATAATGAATATATCGTCAATTAGACTTCTTTTTTTATGTTTATCACTTACATTTTTTAAAAATTCTTCAGCTCAAAATACAGCTGACTATAATAAAGGAGATTTTTATACATATTGGGGTTGGAATTGGTCATGGTATTCAAAATCTGATATTCATTTTAAAGGAGATAATTATGATTTTACAATTCATAATGTTTCCGCTCAAGACAGGCAAACTGCATTTACATTCGACAAATATTTGAATCCATCTTCAATGACCATACCACAATATAATTTTAGAGTTGGTTATTTTATAAAAGATAATATTGACATCTCTTTTGGAATAGATCATATGAAATATGTATTGGAGCAAGATCAGCTATCTAGAATTTCAGGATTTATTGAAAACTCTGGGACTGTATACGATGGTGTATATGATAATACTCTACTTCCTATAAGTGATGGTTTTTTACAATTTGAACACAGTGATGGATTAAATTATGTAAATTTTGAAATACGAAAACATAATATGTTTCTAAAACAAAACAATATAAAGTTTTCTACAATTACTGGACTGGGTCTTGGATTTATGTTACCTAAAACGAATGCTAAATTACTTACAAATGATAGAAACGATAATTTTTACTTATCAGGTTATGGTGTTCATGCTCTAACAGGTTTAAACGTTAGTTTGTTTAAGAATTTCTTTATTCAAACAGAATTTAAAGGTGGATATACATCTTTACCATCAATAAGGACTACAGCTAATAAATCTGATACTGCTAGTCAAAACTTTTTATACATTCAATACAACTTAGTATTTGGTTATTTATGGAATTTTTAATTACTAATATATTTCCAAAATAATTACACAGCTCGCTACAATAATTATAAAGTAGCCAAAACTTTTTTTGAGCTTACTTCCATCGATTTTCAAGCCAATAGCTTGTCCTAAGTAAATTCCAATAATAGAAATCAATGAGAATTTCAATAAAAACACCCAATCTATAACATGGTTTTCAATGTCTCCAATGAATCCAATTAAAGATTTAATTGATATAATTACTAATGAGGTTGCAATAGCATTTTTCATATTAAGCTTACTGAAAAGAACTAATACAGGAATTATAATAAAACCACCTCCAGCGCCCACTAGTCCAGTAATAAATCCAACTAAAGTACCCTCTAAAAGAATCAACCCTTTATCATATTTTGACTTTCTTCTTTGATTTTGACTTTTATTAATTCTTTTTTTAATCATAGCAATTCCAGCAAAATATATTAAAATTGAGAAAAATAACATTAAGAATTTTTCCTTAGTAATTATCAAGCTTCCAATTGTTGCGATTTCATCTGGAATTAAATCAATTAAATATTTCCTGGTTAGATAAACAGAAATTGCAGCTGAGAATGAAAAGTATACTACAGTATTTATGTCAATAAGTTTGAGTTTTATATTTTTTATTGACCCAATTAGTGAAGTAAGTCCAACAGTAAATAATGAATAAGCAGATGCTATTACAGGGTTTAAACCAAATAGATATACAAATATCGGAAGAGATAAAATAGAGCCACCACTTCCAATTAGGCCTAAAGTTATCCCAACACAAAGAGCTCCTACATACCCCAATATTATATTTATATCCATCTATAGCTGTATTAAAAATTTGTTAATATAAATTTTCAAAACGATAATTTTAAATATCTTTATCAAAGTTAGAATTATTATTTAGTTAATGAGATATAAACTTTTTTTATTATTATTTATCTACATAAATTACTTGTCTTATTCTCAACAAGATAGCTCTGTAAAAACATTAATTGTTAAATCATTAGAGGACAATGAAATTCCTATAAATACATTTCCAGTTAAAGTACCACTTGTTCGAGGTTTGACTAATAAATTAGCGGTTCCTTTTTTTAATTACAATTTAAATAATGCCTTAAAAAAACCTGATTTAGATATAACAAAACAAACTGATTTGGTAACTCCTACATGGGATATTAAGCAAACTTTTAAGGAGGGTAATTCTATCTCAACAAAATTTAGAAAGGATTATTATTTAGGAGAATTAGAAACTGATTCAAAATATATAATAGTAAAGTGTAGAGATCATGAATATGTCGATGGAGATAGAATTAAATTATTGTTGAATAATATAGTTATTCATCCCAACATTACCCTAACTGGAAGTTACTATACTATAGATATTGATCTTATTGAAGGTTATAATAATATTGAATTTGTCGCATTAAATGAAGGTGAATCTAGTCCTAACACAGCACAGCTTAGTGTTTTCGATGAAAATGGGGTTAATTTATCTAATAATAAATGGTTGATTACAACTGGTTATAAAGCCAGGTTAGTTGTATTTAAAAAATAAAACTAACTATTCAGCATAACTGGCATAACTAACATAGTTATACTTTCACCTTCAGCATTTCCAGAAGTTGGTTTTAATATTCCTGCTCTATTAGGTAGGCTCATTTCTAACCTTATCTCAGAAGATTCAAGATTGTTTAACATTTCCAATAAAAACCTCGAGTTAAATCCAATCTGTATATCATCCCCTTGATAATCACATGTTAATCTCTCCTCTGCTTTGTTACTAAAATCTAAGTCTTCTGCAGAAATATTTAATTCAGCACCAGCAGCTCTAAGTCTTATTTGATGAGTTGTTTTATTAGAAAATATTGAGACTCTTTTGACAGAGTTTAAAAACTGAACCCTGTCAATTGTTAATACATTAGGATTTTCTTTAGGAATTACAGCTTCATAATTGGGATAATTACCATCAATTAATCTACATATAATTATTGTTTCAGGTAATATGAATTTAGCATTTGAATTATTGTACTCAACCTCAACTTCATATTCTTTATCTCCAAGAATTGTTTTAAGTAGATTAAGTGGCTTTTTAGGCATTATAAATTCTGCCGTTTCTGAAGCTGAAAAATCCGATCTTGTATATTTTACCAATTTATGAGCATCTGTTGCAACAAAAGTCAAATTATTGTTAGATAATTGAAAAAACACACCACTCATAACAGGTCTTAAATCATCGTTACCAGCAGCAAATAATGTGTTGTTTATTGCCCTAAGTAAAACATCGCTAGAGAGCTTTGTTGATGATGGATTGTCTAGTTGAATTGTTTTAGGAAATTGTTCTCCGTCAGAGTATGCTAATGCATACTTTCCGTGATTGGAATTAATCTCAATTATGTTATTTTCAAGAACAACAAATGTTAGTGGTTGCTCCGGAAATGTTTTTAAAGTATCTAAAAGTAATTTAGAAGGTATTGCTAATTTACCTTTACTTTCACTATCAACATCAATAGTGGTGCTCATTGTTGTTTCAAGATCACTTGCAGTAATAGTTAAACTAGAATCTTCTAGTTCAAAAAGAAAATGATCAAGAACAGGAATTGTGTTAGAAGAATTAATAACCCCACCAACAATTTGCAGTTTCTTTAGAAGTGCTACACTAGAGACAATAAATTTCATTTCTGGAAATTTGGATTTATTCTTACAAATATATTGTAAACAAATAAATAAAGGAAAGAAACTTATTAACAGTTTTTTTTATAACTATTTGAAGTTTATAGTAACTGTATCTAAAATATTAAGTCCCATTAATGAAGCAGCTGTTCCGAAATTTACAGGGTTGCTTTTATATATTGCAATCTCTAAATTTAAGCTTGAATTGAATATTGCTAATGCTTGACCATCATTATTTCTTTTGCTTTCATCAATTGAAAAATTTACAATATCGCTATATTTTGAATGTATTTTTTTGAATTTGTAATTCCTGACTGAAATCTCAAATTCTCTAGATTTTGAAATTTCTCTAAAAAATGATTTTGTAATGTTGGTTATAACATTTCCATAATTATCTATATAAATAACGTTACCAATAATTTGATTTTTGGAATCATTAATAAAAGGAGTAATATTTTTTACGGACTTAATTTTACTAATACTTTTACCAATAACTTCCAGTTTACCACCTCTAGAGATATGGCAAGCAACTTTGACAAAAACATCTAAAACACTGAAATTTGTAATTAATTTATCATGAATATTTATTTCAACAATTTTTTCAGGCTCTATATTTAGACAAGCCATACTCATTATTCCATTATCTGCACATATAAAATATTGACCTTCAAATTTTACTACCAAATGTTTATTTTCAGGGTTTAGTTCTGAGTCAACTCCAATTATGTGAATTGTGCCCAAGGGAAAACTACTATATGAGTTTTGAATTATATAAGCTGCTTCTAAAATGTTAAATGGAGAAATTTGATGTGAGATATCTACAATGTTAGCTTCAGGTAGTTCGGACAAAATAGCCCCCTTAATATTAGCTATAAAGTGATCTTTTGTTCCAAAATCTGTAGTTAAAGTTACTATAGACATTTATAAATTGTTAATATTTTTTTTAAAAAATATGATTTAAAATTATGTACATTTATTACAAATTTAATAAAATCATCTCTATAAAATCAATAAACATAAATTTCTATTGAACGAAAAAATAATTAAAATTAAAAATATAGATCCAAAAGAATTATTTGGATTAAGAAACAAGAATTTAGATTTTATAAAATCTAGCTTCCCTAAGTTAAAAATCATAACCAGAGGAGATGAAATAAAGGTTTTTGGAGATGATAAGTTGTTATTAGAATTTGAATCAAAAATCCAAATTATTTTTAATTACTATTTAGAATATAATTCTATTTCCGAAAATGAAATAAAAGCTTTAATTAAAAGTGATTCTATTAATGATGTCAAAACTTCTAAAAAGAGTTATGGAGCTATTTTACACGGAGTTGGTGGTAAACCAATTAAAGCTAAAACTATTAATCAACGCAAGATTGTCGATAGTATTATTAAAAATGACATGGTTTTTGCTATTGGACCAGCTGGTACTGGAAAAACTTATACAGGTGTTGCTCTAGCTGTTAAAGCATTAAAAGATAGAGAAGTTAAAAGAATTATTTTAACCAGACCTGCAATTGAAGCTGGAGAAAACCTTGGCTTTCTTCCTGGAGATTTAAAAGAGAAACTAGACCCTTATATGCAACCTCTATATGATGCTTTAAGGGATATGATACCAACAGAAAAATTAAATGATTACATTGAAAAAGGTACTATTCAAATCGCTCCACTGGCATTTATGAGAGGACGAACATTAGATAATGCATTTGTTATTTTAGACGAGGGACAAAACACAACTCACGCACAGATGAAAATGTTTCTTACTAGAATGGGTAAAAACGCTAAGTTTTTACTTACTGGTGATCCTGGGCAAGTAGACTTACCTAGACGTTCAATTTCTGGTTTAAAAGAAGCTTTGTTAATATTAAAAGATGTTAAAGGGGTTGGAATGGTTTTTTTAGATGATAGCGATGTAATACGTCATAAGCTTGTTAAAGATGTTATTGATGCGTATAAAAATATTGAAAACTTGGAATAAAATATGAATAGAACAATTATTAAAACTGATTTTAACTTCAAAAATCAGCTTTCAGTTTATAAAGGTAAGGTAAGAGATGTTTACAAGTTGAAAAATGATTTACTTGTAATGGTAGCTTCGGATAGATTATCAGCATTTGATGTGGTAATGCCTAAGGGAATTCCTTACAAGGGTCAAATTTTAAATCAAATTGCAACTAAAATGATGAAAGATACTGAAGATTTAGTACCCAATTGGTTGATTTCAACCCCAGATCCAAATATAGCTATTGGTCATTGTTGCGATCCATTTAAGATTGAAATGGTTATAAGAGGTTATTTGTCTGGCCATGCTGCTAGAGAATACAAAAAAGGTAAACGTTTGATTTGTGGAGTTCAAATGCCAGATGGAATGATAGAAAATGATAAATTCCCTACCCCTATAATTACACCTGCCACAAAGGCTGATTTTGGAGAACATGACGAGGATATTTCAAAAGAGGATATAATAGCAAAAGGAATTGTATCAAAATCTGATTATGAAATTTTAGAAGATTATACTTTTAAATTATTTATAAGAGGTTCTCAAATTGCAAAAGAGAGAGGTTTGATATTAGTTGATACCAAGTATGAGTTTGGCAGAACTAAATCTGGTAAAATTGTTTTAATTGATGAAATTCATACTCCTGATTCCTCTAGATATTTTTATAAAGATGGGTATGAATTGAGACAGCAAAAAGGAGAGCCTCAAAAACAGCTATCGAAAGAATTTGTGCGACAATGGTTAATTAAAAATAATTTTCAAGGATTAGAAAATCAAACTGTTCCTATTATGTCAGATGATTATGTTAATCTCGTGAGCGATAGGTATATAGAGTTGTATGAAAACATTACCGGTGATAAATTTAGAAAAAGTGATACCTCAAGTATTGTTGAACGCATACAATCAAATGTAGATAATTTCTTAAGCTCTTATGAATGAAATAGAATCTATTGTCTCTGATTTAGCTTCATTTCTTTGGGGTCTTCCTTTATTATTTGTTTTAATTGGTGGTGGCCTTTTTCTTTTAATCTATTCTAGATTAATTCAATTTAAATATTTCTTTCATGCAATTGATATTTTAAGAGGTAAGTATGATGACAAAAATGATATAGGTCAAATTAGTCATTTAAGTGCCTTATCTACTGCATTATCTGCGACTGTCGGAATGGGTAATATAGCAGGAGTAGCTGTCGCTATTAGTATTGGTGGACCAGGTTCAATTTTTTGGATGTGGATTAGTGGTATTATTGGTATGTCTACAAAATTCTTCACATCAACTTTGTCGATAATGTATAGAGGTAAAGATTCAAATGGTGAAATTCAAGGAGGACCAATGTATTTTATTACAGAAGGTTTAGGTAGTAAGTGGAAGCCTTTAGCGGTAATGTTTAGTTTAAGTGGTTTGGTTGGAGTTTTGCCGTTATTTAATGTTAATCAGTTAACTCAAGCTATAAATGATATTTTATTGGTACCGTCTGGTTTTACAATTAGTTTTAGTTCAAATCTTTCAATAGGTTTTGTATTAATTATAATTACTTCTTTGGTGATTTTAGGCGGATTAAAAAGAATAAGTTTGGTTGCAACTAGGTTAGTACCCTTTATGGTAACAATTTACATGTTTTGTGTAATAATTATTTTGATAATTAATATTGAGGTTTTACCTACATATCTAAAAATGATTTTTACTGACGCTTTTGTTGCTGAAAACTATAATGGAGAACAGGTTTATGGTGGGGTATTAGGTGCTTTAATTATTTTAGGAATAAGAAGAGGAGCGTTTTCTAATGAAGCTGGAATTGGTACTGCTCCAATGGCTCATGGAGCAGCTAGAACTAATTCACCAATCAAAGAAGGATTAGTCGCTATGCTTGGTCCTGCAATTGATACCTTAATTGTATGTACTTTGACTGCATTGGCAATTTTAGTTACAGGAGTTTGGCAAAATCAAGGAGTTAGTGGAGTTTCATTAACTGCTTTGGCATTTGAGCATTCAATGCCAATTATTGGAAAATATTTGCTTTTATTTTGTATTCTTATTTTTAGTGTTTCGTCCTTGTTTACTTATTCTTATTATGGTACTAAGTGTATGTCTTTTTTGTTTGGTGCAAACAATAAAAAATATTATAATTACATATATATATTGAGTATAATTTTAGGAGCTACAACATCACTCAGTTTAATGATTAACTTAATCGATAGTTTTTTTGCACTAATGGCAATTCCTACAATGTTAGCAACATTATTATTATCACCAAAAGTGATAATTGCTCTTAAAAAATATAAAAATTAAAAATTTTATTAGTTTCTTATTTCCTCTAACTTATTAACTAATTCATTTTTATTTAAAATAACTAAAATCTTCATTATTTTTTATTTCTAGAAGAGAATTATAGATTAATTTAATAACATTTTCAACATCGTTTCTATGTACCATTTCAACAGTTGTATGCATATATCTTAAGGGTAATGAAATTAATGCAGAAGCAACACCTCCATTACTGTAGGCAAATGCATCAGTATCAGTTCCAGTTGCTCTAGACAGTGCAGCTCTTTGTATAGGAATTTTGTTTTTTTCGGCAGTTTGGATAATTAAATCTCTTAATTTTTGTTGAACTGCAGGAGCGTAAGCAATAACAGGACCTTTATCTAGTTCACAAAACCCTTCCTTTTTCTTATCTATCATTGGAGTAGTTGTGTCATGTGTAACATCGGTTACAATTGCGACATTCGGCTTTATCGTATCAGTTATCATTTGAGCACCCCTTAATCCAATTTCTTCTTGGACTGAATTTGTAATATATAAACCAAAAGGTAGTTTTTTCTTATTTTCCTTAATTAGTCTTGCAACTTCCGCAATCATAAATCCACCCATTCTATTATCTAAGGCTCTACAAACGAAATTATCCTTGTTTAAAATATGGAATTCATCTGGATAGGTAATAACACAACCAACATGGACTCCTAGTTTTTCAACTTCTTTTTTAGTTTTACAACCTACGTCAATAAATATATTATCAATTTTTGGAGTTTCTTCTTTTCCGGATTTTCTAGTATGAATCGCTGGCCATCCAAAAACTCCTTTAACTATTCCTTTTTTAGTATGAATATCAACTATTTTACTAGGAGCAATTTGGTGATCACTTCCTCCATTTCTAATTACATATATAAGACCGTTATCACTGATATAATTAACATACCATGAAATTTCATCTGCATGACCTTCAATTACAACTTTATATTTCGCGTTTGGATTAATAACAGCAACAGCCGTTCCGTAAGTATCAGTTATGAACTCATCAACATAAGGTTTTAAATAGTTCATCCAAATCTTTTGTCCTTCCCACTCATAGCCAGTAGGAGATGGGTTGTTTAAATATTTTTCTAAAAACTGTAAAGATTTTTTATTTAATAAACTTTTTTTAGCCATTTAATTATATTTTTTATTGATTTTGATTCAAGGTAAAAATAATATGAATTATTTTAAATGTTTAGTATTTTCAATATAAATTAACTTTCAATATTCCGTTATACTGATTTATAGGTATTTTTGTGACAAATTAATACATGAAAAATTATTTATTATTATTTATTGGTTTTTATAGTATAATAGCTTTTTCTCAAAAAAATCAAATAGAAGAAAATTATTTAGTTATCAAGGATGATTCAATAATGAAAAATTTTATTGAATTAAATGAAGTAATTCTATTACCTAAAATTAGATTTTCTAATAGAGAAAAACTTGTCAAGTATTTAATTTTAAAAAGAAAGACTATAAAAGTATATCCTTATGCTAAATTAGCCTCAATTAGACTTGACACTTTATATTCAAGATTAAATGATATAAAAAGAAAGAGGAGTAAAAAAAAATACATTAAACAGATCCAGAGATATTATGAAGGAGAGTTAACAGAGGAATTAAAAAAGCTAACTCGCACTGAAGGACAGATACTTATTAAATTAATTAATAGGCAAACTGACTTCACGGTTTTTGAAGTTATAAAAGATCTCAAAAAGGGATTTAATGCATTTATATTTAATGTAACAGCAAAAGCTTTTAATTTATCTTTAAAAGAGACATACTCACCATTAGAAGTAAAAGAAGATTATTTTATTGAGGATATTTTACAAAAAGCTTTTCAAGCAGATATTTTAGAATATTCGTCGCCAAAAAAATCTATTCCTGATTTATTTTACCTAAAAAAAATATGGGCATCTAAAGAAAGTAAGCTAAAATAATTGCACCTGTAATTAATAATATTTTTACTAAATTAAACTTATGCCCTTGACTAGTTTCAAAAAGGATAGTTGTAGATACATGCAGCAATACCCCAGCTACCAGCGAATCAATGATTAAAGAATATTTAAGTAGTTGATCAGAATTATTAGATATAAATGTTCCTAATGGAGTCATTATACTAAAGAAAAATATAAAAAGTAAAATTTTATATTTTTTAATTTTTGTACTTAGCAAAGATGTAGTTATTATAAATGCAATTGGAATCTTGTGTATGAAAATTCCATATAAAATGTTTTGATCTAATCTAATCGAAAAACCTTCAACAAATGCGTGAATACTTAAACTAATAAGTAAAACCCAGGGTAATTTATTTTTTTTAGTATCAATGTGTCCATGTTCAGCACCTTTTGAAAAAAACTCGAGTATGACTTGAAATAGTATACCAATCATAATCATTAAACCTATAATTCTTTGATCAGATTTATTATCTATCATATTTTCAAAATAAACACTAGGTAATAATTCAAAAACTGTGATAGATAAAAGAAATGCTCCACTAAAGGCTAATGTTAGTTTAGAGTTTATTTGAATAGCTTTTTTTGATAGAAATAAAACTATTATAGATACAATAATTACTGCTAGAAACGGATATAAGTACAAATTACGGTTATTTTAATATAAAAATTAATCTCTTGGAGTTATTTTCATCAAAGCTAGTTAATTTATAATCTCCAAATATATGAAGTATTTCAATATTAGATTGTTTAAACATTGATTTAAAATCAATTAAGTCTAATGATCTTACTTTTTCTTCAAAATTATATTCATTTAGTTCATGTTTAAAGCTTATTTTTTTTGTTAAAAATCCATTTTTAATGGATCTATTTAAATGAAACTTTATTCCATCTATTTCTTCTGTGTTTTTATGAATTAAGTTATTTTTTAAGTATTTGATATTTAAAAAATCTATTACAGCTAAACCATTTTTTTTTAAACTTGATTTTATACTGTCTAATGTTTTTAAATTATCCTTAAAATCATCAAAATATCCAAAACTTGTAAATAAGTTAACTACTAAATCAAATTTTTGACCGAACGGTTTTCTCATATCGTGAATTTTAAATTTTAAATTTTCACTTTCATATTTACTTGCATTTTTTATATTCTTAACCGATAGATCTACTCCAGTAACATCATATCCCATTTTATTTAAATTAATTGAGTGTCTTCCCTCACCGCAGGCAAGATCTAAAATTTTTGAATTCGATGGAAGTTTGATAAATTCCATCAATTCCTTAGTAAACATTTCAGCTTCTTTATAATCCCTATTCTTGTAGAGAATGTGATAATAAGGTGTGTCAAACCAGGATTTATAAAAATTATTATTGTTTTTAGACATTAAATTAGTTTAGTGATCATCAAAAATACTTTATTTTTGAGATTGTTATTTAAAATTTATGGGAAATAATTTTCAGATGGTTGCTAAAACCTTATTTGGCTTTGAAGATCTTTTAGAAAAAGAGTTAACTCAGTTAGGTGCACAAAGAGTTAAAAAAGGTGTTAGAAATGTAACTTTTTTTGGTGATACAGGTTTTATGTATAAGTGTAATTTAGCACTTAGAACTGCAATAAAAATTTTAAAACCAATTGCATCATTTAAAGTTATAAATGAAAAAGATTTATATGATAAAATTTATGAAATTAAATGGGAGAATTATATAGATCACACTGCAACTATTGCTATAAATTCTACTGTTCATTCAACTAAATTTACACATTCTCAATATATTTCTTTGAAAGCTAAAGATGCTATTGTAGATAGAATTAGATCAATTTCTGGAGAAAGACCATCAGTTGATTTAAAATTCCCTGATTTAAAAATTAACATTCATATAGATAAATTATTTTGTAATGTTTCTTTAGATTCATCTGGTGAATCATTACATAAAAGAGGATATAAGACTGCTACTAATATAGCTCCTATAAATGAAGTTTTAGCAGCTGGATTGGTAATGCTTAGTGGGTGGGATGGACAATCAGATTTATTAGACCCTATGTGTGGAAGTGGAACTATATTAATTGAAGCAGCAATGATAGCGTGTAATATTCCACCTAATTTAATGAGAAATGAATTTGCTTTTGAAAAATGGAAAGACTGGGATGTTGATTTATTTGAAAAAATAGAAAACTCACTTTTGGATAAAACTAGAGATTTTCATTACAATATTTACGGAATAGATAAAGCACCAAGTGCTGTGTCAAAAGCAAAGGATAATGTGAAAAATGCAAATTTAGAATCTTTTATTTCAATTAGACATGATGACTTTTTTAAAACTTCAAAATCAAGCAATGATTTTTTACAAATTATTTTTAATCCACCCTATGGAGAACGTTTAGAAATAAATATGGAAAATCTTTATGCTGATATTGGAAATACATTGAAAAGAAATTATTCTAATAGTACAGCTTGGTTTATAACTTCTAATATTGAAGCTTTAAAATTTGTTGGGCTAAGACCATCAAGAAAAATAAAGCTATTTAATGCTAAGCTAGAATCTATATTTGCTAAATACGAGCTTTATGACGGTAGTAAAAAAGCAAAAAAAAACTTATAAATTCTATTTTTTTATAATTGGTAGTAGGTAAGATAATTTGTAACCGAAACCAACACCAAAAGAGCTTCCATCGAAAGTTCTATTAAAACCAGGTACATACATGTTTTGAATATTATCTTTAATTTCAGAGTTAATCATTCTTTTAACTTCAAGGTTAAAACCTAAAAATAAATTATTAAATATCTCAGCTTTTACTCCAATTATTAATTCTAACCACAAAGATGAGAGGTCTTTATTCTCGATAGGCGAATTTATATAACTTTGACCCCATGTTTGGTTATTTATATCATATATAGTATAATTATTAATTGTTTGATAGAAATCACTGTATCCAATTCTTAAACCTGCAAAAATCATATTTTGCATATCTAGCCAGTTCGTATACATATTGAAATCAATTCCTGATTTAATATATGTTCCTTTAGATGTAAAGTTTAAATATTCTTCAACTTCTGTATTTTCTGTTAAACCAATTTCAGAAGCAATATATAGTTTGTTACTTATTCTATAATCAGCATTAAATTCAAAACCATTATAATTGTCATTTATAGAAGAATTTACAAGCTTATTTATGTCTAAGCCTATTCTAAGTCCATATTTTTGTTTCGAAGTAACTGAATCGGTTGAAACTATATTTTCTTGAGAAAAAATAGAGAAAGGTATTAGAAATACCAATAATGTTCTAGTGAAAAATATTAACATGTGCTTGATTTTCATTTTCTATTATTGGATTAATAACCTCATATCCACTAATCCAATTTCCGGCTGGAGTTCCAAATATATTAGGATCATAATTAAATACTGACAAATCAATATAATTATTTATAAACCCACAAGCTCTTGAAATAAAAATTTGAACTATATTATAATCTATGTAAATGTGATTTTCATTCCCCTGAATTACACCATCGATTATAGAATAATTTTTATAAAATTTAAAGTTTGAAATTTCAACATCGTTATTAAGTGGTATTGCTATAGAGTCAGTATTGATACCATTAATTGTTTCTATTAGAATTAAATCGTTGTTTTCAATTGCAAATACAGCGAGTGATTCTACAGCTTTACTTTCATCAGTGTTATTAGCATCTTTAAATGAAATTATTAATTGCGGAGTAGTGGGAGTAGTTTCGGCGCAAAGATCATCCTTTTCACAAGCTACAAGAATGCTAGCAGTAATTATCAAATAAATATAAAAATGATTCCTCATATTATTTTTTCTTTAAAAGTACAACATTTTCTACATGATGAGTTTGAGGGAACATATCAACTGCTTGAGAATTCATAATATTATAATGATCTTTTAATAGTTCTAAATCCCTTGCTTGAGTCGCACTATTACAACTTACATAAATAATTTTTTTTGGTGAAATGTTTTTTATCTGTTGAATTACTTTTTTGTGCATTCCATCCCTTGGTGGATCAGTAATAATTACATCAGGTTTTCCGTTAAGTCTAATAAATTCATCATTGAAAACAAATTTCATATCTCCAACGTGAAAATCTGTATTCAATATTTTATTATTTATTGCATTTTCTTTTGCTGCAACTATCGCATCTGGTACAGCTTCTATTCCAACAACTTTTTTAACGCTTTTAGAAATAAATAAGGCAATTGTACCTGTTCCAGTGTAAAGATCATAAACAATATCGCTTTTTTTTAGATTACTAATCTCACGAACTATTTTATACAACTCATAAGCTTGATCTGAATTTGTTTGATAGAAGGATTTTGCATTAATTTTAAATTCTAGTCCTTCCATTTTTTCAGTAATAAAACTATTTCCAAAATAAGTTTTTACTTCTTGATCATATATGGTATCATTTGCTTTATTGTTAACTACATATAATAATGAATTTATATTTGGAAACTGTTCAATTAAAAAATCTAAAAGTAACTCTCTATTTTTTTTATTATCTGAGTAAAATTGTAATAATACCATTACTTCTTCTGTACTAGTTGTTCTAATCATTAAAGTTCTTAGATCACCAGTTTGATTAGAATGATTGAAAAAAGGAATATTATTATTGATAGAAAAATTCTTTATAGAATTTCTCAAAGTATTTGTAATATCTTCTTGTAACCAACACTTGTTTATATCAACTACCTTGTTCCACATTCCAGGAATATGAAATCCTAAAGCATTTTTTTGTTTAATTATTTTTTTTGATTTTATCTCTTCTAAACTTAACCATCTAGAATCACTGAAAGAATACTCCATTTTGTTTCTATAAAAGTAACTATTAATGGCTCCTTTTATAGGGGTTATTTTGGGGAGTTTTAAATTTCCAATTCTAACTAAATTGTTTTTTACTTCGTCTTCTTTAAATTTTAATTGTTCACTATATGTGATATGTTGCCATTTACATCCTCCACAAACTCCAAAATGTTCACATTTAGGTTGTGTCCTTATATCTGAGTACTTATGAAATTCTGTAATTTTTCCTTGATAATAAGATTTTCTTTGTTTGGTAGTTAGAATATTTACAATGTCACCAGGTGCACCTCCATCTATTATGATAGTTTTTCCATCATCAGCAGTTCCAATAGATTTTCCCTTCGATCCAACTCTTTCTATTGTGATATTATCAAACTCTTTATTTTTTTTTCTTCTCATTAATCGAAATTGTTGACATTTATTAGTAACAGTTTATAATTCTGTAGTAAATATTTTTAAATTTGTGTAAAATTAACAAAACTAAACGATTTGTATGCATCAAACTTTATCTGAAAAAGCAATTGAAATAGAAAATGAGTTTGGAGCTCATAATTATCATCCATTACCCGTTGTGTTGAATAAAGGTGAAGGTGTTCATGTTTGGGATGTAGAAGGTAAAAAATATTATGATTTTTTATCTGCATATTCAGCAGTTAATCAGGGTCATTGTCATCCTAAAATAATTAAAGCATTAGTTGATCAGTCATCTAAATTAACTTTAACTTCAAGAGCTTTTCATAATGATGTATTAGGTCAGTATGAAAAATTTATTACTTCTTTCTTCGGTTATGATAAGGTTCTACCAATGAATACTGGAGTAGAGGGAGGTGAGACAGCTGTAAAATTAGCTAGAAAATGGGGATATGAGGTTAAAAAAATTCCTAAAGATTCAGCCAAAATTGTTTTTGTTGAAGGTAATTTTTGGGGTAGAACTTTGGGAGCTATTTCATCATCAACTGACCCTTCTAGTACGATTGGGTTTGGTCCTTTTATGCCTGGATATGAAATTATTCCCTATAACGACATTGATGCGCTAAAAGCTTCTTTATCGGACCCTAATGTAGCTGCATTTATGGTTGAGCCAATTCAAGGTGAGGCTGGAGTAGTTGTTCCAGATGATGACTACCTAATATCTGCTTATAATTTATGTAAAGAAAATAATGTATTATTTATTGCAGATGAGGTTCAGACTGGAATTGGTAGAACTGGAAAAATGTTATGTTGTGATCATTACGAATTTAAGCCAGATATACTTATTTTAGGCAAAGCACTTTCAGGAGGTGTTTTCCCTGTATCTGCAATTTTATCTTCAAATGAAATAATGCTAACAATTAAACCAGGAGAACATGGGTCTACATTTGGAGGTAATCCCTTGGGATGTAAAGTTGCTATCGCAGCTTTAGAAGTTGTCAGAGATGAAGAGCTTGTAAAAAATGCTGAATATCTTGGGTCTATATTTAGAGATCAAATAAATAAATACATTGAAACTAGCAATATTGCTAAGTTAGTTCGTGGAAAAGGTCTATTGAACGCTATAGTTATTAATGATTCAGAAGATAGTGACACAGCATTAAATATATGTAAATCAATGTCTTCAAAAGGTTTATTGGCCAAACCAACACATGGAAATATTATTCGATTTGCTCCTCCATTAGTAATAAATGAGGATCAACTTTTATCCGCATTGTCAATTATAAAGGAAACTCTAAGAGAATTTGAAATATAAATTTAACTAGTAATTAATGAAATCTGTATACTTAGATAATGCTGCAACAACACAAATCAGAGATGAGGTAGTTGATAATATGTTTAAAATTGCTAAAAGTAATTATGGTAATCCATCTTCTACCCACAGTTTTGGAAGAAGTTCAAGAACTTTAGTAGAGTCTTCAAGAAAACAGATTGCAAATCATTTTAATGTTTCTCCTTCAGAAATAATTTTCATGTCTGGAGGAACTGAAGCTGACAATTGTATTTTGAGAAGTGCAGTTAGAGATTTAGGTGTAAAACATCTTATTTCTAGTAAAATTGAACATCATGCAGTAACCCACACACTTGATCAGCTTGCAATTGATTATCCTATTAAAATATCTTATGTTAAATTGGATAAGTTGGGTAATGTTGATTACAATGATCTAGAATTGATTTTAAAGTCCTCAAATTCAAAGACTTTAGTTAGTTTAATGCATATAAATAATGAACTTGGTAATATTCTAGATATTAATTTAGTTTCCAATTTATGTGTTAAATATGAATCTTTATTTCATAGTGATACTGTTCAGTCAGTAGGACACTACAATTTGGATTTGTCGTCCTTAAATATAGATTTTTTGGTAGCAAGTGCTCATAAATTTCATGGGCCCAAAGGAATTGGTTTTGCTTATATAAATAAAAAAAATCCTATAAGACCACTTATTTTTGGTGGATCTCAAGAAAAAGGTTGTCGTGCAGGTACAGAAAGTGTTCACAATATTGTAGGTATGTCTGAGGCACTAAACATTTCTATTGAAAATATTGAATCTGAAACAAAACATATCAAAAATCTTAAGTCTTATTTTATAGATCAACTAAATGATAATATTAAAGACATCAAGTTTAATGGCGCAAGTTCCGATTTGGACCTTTCAACTTATACATTGGTAAATGTTAGATTTCCTATTCTTAAAGATGAATCAGCTTTATTTTTATTTCAACTTGACATGAAAGGTATAGCTTGCTCTAAAGGAAGTGCTTGTCAAAGCGGTGCTGACACAGGTTCACATGTCTTAAATAATATTTTAAGTGATGAGGAAAATAAATATGTGTCTTTGAGATTTTCATTTAGTATATACAACACTCTTGAAGAAGTCGATTATGTTATTTCCCAGTTAAAAGAACTTTTAGTAAATAATTAAAGTTTCATATCAATTGTTAAGTTGAGAAGTCGTGGAGTAAGGTAATTTGGTATTGAATATTGTCTTTTTGAATATACATCTCTAACCCAAGTATTAGTAATTGAATTTTGGATATCAAACATATTAAATATCTCCAAACCAATACTTAGATCACTAAAGTTCTTTTTCCAACCTCTCTTAAAGTCTTTTTCGTCGCTTACTATTACATATGATATTCCAAGATCAACTCTTTTGTAGTCAGGCAATCTATTTTGATAGTCGTATGAATTAGCATAGCTGGGAGCTCCTCCAGGTACTCCTGTATTGTAGACTAAATTTAAATACATTTTTAAGTCTGGTATATTTGGAATATAATCTTGAAAAAGTATACCAAATTTTAATCTTTGGTCTGATGGCCTTGGAATATATCCTTGATTGTCTATATTTTCTTTTGTGTTTAAATATCCAAAACTAAACCATGATTCTGTACCTTTAATAAACTCTCCATTTAATCTTAAATCTAATCCGTAGGCATATGCCTTTGCATTATTGTTAGCTAAATAACGAATTCTAACATTATCTACAGTGTATGCATTTACATTAGTCATATCTTTATAATAAATCTCAGAAGTTAGCTTAAAGGGCCTATTCCACAGACTATAGCTATATTCATTTGAAGCTACTAAGTGAATTGATTTTTGAGCTTTAACATCATAGTTTATTTCTCCATTATAATCTCTTAATTCACGATAAAATGGGGGTTGATGATAAACACCTCCGCTTAATTTAAAAATCATATCTTTTTCCCAGTCAGGTTTTATTCCTATTTGAAATCTAGGGCTAAACACAAAATTCATTTTTTGATTATCAATAGACCAACCATGTAATCTCACACCAGCATTTGAATATATTTCTGTACTGCCTATATTAGAATTTTTACTCCATTGAACATAAGATTGTATTCGATTAGTTTTAGTGTTATTAGTTTTTCTAATATTTTGATAAGGAACAATAGGACCTTCGTTGGCTGTGTAGGGCTGATCCCCCAAAGATTCAAAAAATGGTGGGTCTATAGAGAAACCTGTAGAGTCAATAACTTCCCATTCCACAATCCTGTCTTTAATATCTTCTTTGGTAAATTTTAAAGACCACTCTAAATTATTATCATTTTTTTTATAATTTCCTTTATGCTCAATATTATATATTATTGCATTTAAATTATTTCTACCATGATTTAATTGACTTCCGATTCCTTCAGAAAACTCTACATCACCTAAATCTTCATCTCCAATATTATTATTAACTTCTCCTAATCTATACTGTGCAAGTATATCAAAATATTCTTTTTCACTAGTTTGAAAAGCGGATGTTATTAATGATAGCTCTGTATTGACAGAAGCTTTAAAATTTAATTTTGCAGCCCCAAAAACTGTTTGATATTTGTCTTTTTCCTGTCCTTGATAATAGACAATTAAAGCAGTCGGGTCATCTAATGTTCCAAAGTTTGTTTGTCTACTTTGTGGTTTGTAATTGTAATTATTAACTGATAAATATGATAAGAAATTTAAACTAAATTTCTCATTAATATTTGCAGTCAAAAAATTTTGAATATCAATAAATTTAGGATTATAATTTGTTATTGTCTCTCTTGAATTGACTAACATGCTATTATCTCTATATCTCACACCTAGTATATTTGAAACCTTAGCATTTTTAGAAATGTTATTCAATGTAATATTACCTCCGAGTAAGTTAATATTCCCTGAAAGATTATTTCCATTTGGATTTTTATATTCAATATCTAAAACAGAAGAAAGTTTATCCCCATATTTTGATTGAAAACCACCTGCAGAAAATTTTATATTTTTTATTAGGTTTGAATTAACAAAACTTAGCCCTTCTTGCTGTCCAGATCTAACTAAAAAAGGCCTGTATATTTCAATTCCATTTACATAAACCAAGTTTTCATCAAAATTACCACCCCTAACTGAATATTGAGTACTTAGTTCATTAGAAATATTAACACCTGGTAATGTTTTCAACAAATTTTCAATACCAGGCTGAGCCCCTTTAATTGTACGGATAATTTGTGGATCTATTGAAAGTATACTTTTTAATTCTGTCTTTTTATTTGAGTTTAAAACTATTTCATCAATTTGTTCAATATTTATGTCCATAACTGGATAAAATTCATAAACTTCATTTGTTTTTAGGTTAATTGGAAATGATATGCTTTTAAAGTTAACATGAGAAAATGTTATGTTAACATCAGTTAAAGACTCAATTTCAATAGAGTAAAATCCGTTCGAATTTGTTGTGGCACCGGCTTTACTTTTAGAAGATATATTTACATTTTCAATAGGGTTGTTATTGATATCTAAGACAACACCTTTTATATAGCTTTTTTGACATAATACTATTAAAGGGATTAAAAAGATAATAACATTTAAAATGTAAGGTTTTTTTTTCAAATTTATTGGTTTATTTTTCTGTAAAAAATTGTTTCAAAAACTGATGTATTTCCTACATTGTCAGAGACTTCTATTTTAAAAACATTTTTAGATTTATTTATAATATTATCATTAAAATTATATATAATTACACCATTTTTATTTAATGGTTCCATTAATATCCACTTATTATTTATGGTAGCTCTGTAATTTTCAATTCCTGTTTGCGCGTCTTTAATTTGGAATTTCAAATAATTAAGATTGCTAATCCAATCATTCTTACTAAATCCTAACGGAGTAATAGTAGGTTTAATTGTATCTCTACTAATGATATATTCCCCTAATCTCTTTGTGTAAGCTATAATAGAGTCTTCTCTAATTGTTGATGAAACATAACTTAGCCTTTTAGTTTTATCATTTTTTAATCCGATATATGAATTATTATAATCAGGTTTTTTGAACTTGATTATGATAGATTTTAACAAAGGAACTGTGTCAGTTCCTAAATCTAATGTGTCAGTAGTACTGTTTTTTTTAATAAATAGGTTATTATAAAACGTTCCTTTTTCAATATTTATAGATGAATTATGTTGATTGATAAAGTACTTTTTATTTCTATCAATAAATAATTTATTATTACCTCCAATTTTGATTTCGTTATCATTATTTAAAATATCATTATTACTATTTCCTTTAATTGGAACAAATATTTTTGTAATATTTTTCTTAAAATCTAGAACCTCAATCTTAATTAAATGCTTATTACTTTCTATTAAAGAAATTACTCCATGATTTCTTTCTGCCTTATATATTGATAACGGGTTGTTTTTTTGAACAAATAATTTTTGGAATCTTCTTTTGTTTCTCTTAAACTCTGAATAATCAATATATCTATTAATATGTTTTGTTTCATCAAACGAAAATTTGCTAAAATCTATTGAAACTAATGTGTCATTATCTATATATGTATTGATTTTGTAAACGCCATTTTTGTTACTTGCTAAATCTTGACGATCAAATGTTTGAATTCCAAATCCTAAAGTGCCAATGCTGTTTACTGTATCAGTTATGAAAGTGTTTTTATCTCTTTTGTATAAACTTAAGTTTTTATAATCTTTAATTTCTCGATTTTTATAAAGACTATATAACCTTAAACCCAGTATAGAAGGTGTTTTGCTATCTTTCACATCAATTCCATAACTAAGGGGGTTTAAAGGTTTTTGATTTATATCTCTTATTTCAAAATGTAGGTGAGGTCCACTTGAGCCTCCAGTATTTCCTGAATAAGCAATAAGTTCGTTGTCTAAAATCTTTATTTCATTTAATGCTGGAAAAATTTCTATTTCGTAATCTTCTTTTTTGTATTGTTCATTTTTAACTATTGTTTCAATTTTTTTAGAAAATCTTTTTAAATGAGCGTAAACAGTGGTTTTTCCATCGTTATGTTTAATGTAAATAGCTTTTCCATATCCACCTTTTGAAATCTTTATTCTACTTACGTATCCTTTAGAAAATGCGTAAACTTTAGATCCTTCTTTTCCTTTAGTTTTTATGTCAACACCTGAATGAAAATGATTTGATCTAAGTTCACCAAATGTTCCTGAGAGTATTGTCTCATAATCAAGTGGGTTTCTTTGATTGTTTTGTGCAACGACAAAATTAAGTGAAATAAGAAAAGATAAAATCTTTAAAATAAAGTTTTTCATAATATTTATTAGACGTAAAAATATTATAATTTAATAAAGATCATGATATATTTTTTATAAAAATAAGTGTTAATTGTAATATCTATGTTAACTTTGTTTTAATAGTATTTTGATTTTGAAATGCAAGAGTTAGATAATTTAATTAAATCTTTAGAGAAAAATATTCGAATTTCATTGGAGAAGATAACCAACCTTCAAAAGTTAAATTTTGAATTAGAGAGTGAATTGAATTTACTTAAAAAAAAAGATTTAGAAAAGTCTAATTTGATAGATTTATGTGAAGAAAAATATAAATCACTTAAAATTGCTAATACTATTCTAGGTAGTGATAACGGTACAAAAGATACTAAACTAGAAATAAATTCATTAATTAGAGAAATAGATTATTGTATATCTCAATTAACTGAATAAATATAGTTCTAAATGGAAAAATTGAAAATAAAATTATCTATAGCAAATAGAATTTATCCTCTTACAATTGATCCTTCTCAAGAAGAAGGTTTGAGAAAGGCTGCATTAGATATTAATACAATGATAAAACAGTTAGAACAAAGTTATTCAGTTAACGATAAACAAGATGTTTTAGCGATGTGTGCTTTACAGTTTGCTTCAAAAACTAAACAACGATCTATTGATAACAATAATTCAAACAAATCTTTTGAGAATAAATTAAAAGAATTAAATGAATTAATTATTGAAACTATTTCTTAATTTTTAACTTTTAAAACTACCTACATTAGTTTTTTTGATAAACTCAACGCTTATTCTTTTAAAAAAGGTGAGTTTAAGTTGTAAAATTGTGCTGACTAGATCAGATCTTTGATCAACTTATTAGCCTTAAACTTGATTTAAAGGAGTTTATACAAAACCATGACTTTTGTAGGTATTTTTATTTAATTAATTATATATGGAATTAACAACATCAACCATAATATTCTCACTTTGTGGAATTGTAATAGGATTTATAATTGCAAAAATATTTGAAAAGTCTAATGCAGCTAAAATTATAGAAAATGCCAAAAAAGAAGCATCTACAATTTTGAAATCTGCAAATAAAGAAGGGGAGTCTTTAAAGAAAGATAAAATTTTACAGGCAAAGGAAAAGTTTATTGAATTAAAGTCTGAACATGAAAAAGTTATTTATGCTAGAGAGGATAAAATCAAATCGTTAGAACGTTCAGTAACTGATAAGGAGTCTAATGCTTCTAAACTCTTAAAAATTCAATCGGATTTAAACTCAGATTTAGAGTTAAAATCAAAAGATTTCGACAAAAAAATAAATAATCTTGATAAAAAACGAATTGAATTAGATAAAGAAAGAGATAATCAGATTAAACAATTAGAAGTCATTTCAGGTTTATCTAAACAGGATGCCAAAGACCAGCTAATGAATTCAATTAAAGAAGAAGCAAAGTCTGATGCTATGAAATTTATTCAAAATAGGATGGAAGAAGCAAAAATGACAGTAGAGCAAGACGCTAAAAAAATAATTATTAATACAATTCAAAGAATTGGTACTGAGGAATCTATAGATAATTGTGTTTCTGTTTTTAACATTGAATCAGATGATGTCAAAGGAAGAATTATAGGGAGAGAAGGAAGAAATATTAGAGCTTTAGAAGCTGCAACCGGAGTAGAAATTATAGTTGATGATACTCCTGAAGCTATAATATTATCTTGTTTTGATTCAATAAGAAGAGAAATTGCTAGATTATCTCTTCACAAGTTAGTTACAGATGGAAGAATACACCCTGCTAGAATTGAAGAAATAGTAAAAAAAACTGAGAAACAAATAGACCAAGAAATAATTGAAATTGGTAAAAGAACAGTTATTGATTTAGGGATTCATGGCTTAAATCCAGAATTAATTAAAGTTGTGGGTAGGATGAAATATAGATCATCATATGGTCAGAATTTACTTCAGCACTCCAGAGAAGTTTCAAAGCTTTGTGGTATCATGGCTGCAGAACTTGGTATAGATGCTAAACTTGCTAAAAGAGCTGGTTTGTTGCATGATATTGGGAAAGTTCCCTCTTCTGAAAAAGATGCAGAAACACCACATGCAATTTTGGGAATGCAATGGGCAGAAAAATATGGCGAAAAAGATGAAGTTTGTAATGCTATTGGTGCTCATCATGATGAAATTGAAATGAAATTTTTACTATCTCCAATTGTGCAAGTTTGTGATGCTATTTCTGGAGCTAGACCTGGAGCTCGAAGACAAGTTTTAGACTCATATATTGAAAGACTAAAAAATTTAGAGGAAATTGCACTAGATTTTGATGGTGTTCAAAAGGCTTATGCTATACAAGCCGGTAGAGAATTACGTGTTATTGTTGAAAGTGAAAAAGTTGATGATGATATAGCTTCTAAACTATCTTTTGATATTTCACAAAAAATACAAACAGATATGACTTATCCTGGACAAGTTAAAGTAACTGTAATAAGAGAAACAAGGGCAGTGAATATTGCCAAGTAATAAGATTATTTAATCTAGTTCTACCAAGCTTAAATTATATGTATCAGTCTCTGAAATATGAAAATATCCTAATGGAAAATTTTCATTGTTTGTTGTATTAATAATATTTCCTAATAAAGATGAGGGGATGGTTTCAAATGGACCACCAGCTTGTTGACCACTTTGTGATATGAGAACATTGAAATATGTTAAATATTCTTTTGTAACTCCAGACATTTTTATAATAACATCAGTTGGTAATTCAATTTCGTCTTGCTGATAAAAAAATGAAAAATTATATGTCGATCCATTAAAAAATCTATCTTCAATTGGTACAAATAAATTATTTGAAAAATCAAATAAATAATAATTTTCAACATTAATATCATCTATAAAAGATACATTAACTTCAACTTCTTCGCCTGTGAATAATGTATTGTTACCTTGGTATACATCACTAAATTCAGTTGTAGTTACCAATTTACTTTGACTTTGATAAAGGTCTTCATTGTAAAAAACATTAAGTTCATAATCTACATTTTCTATTGGAATAAATGGATTAACAGGCACAAAGTTTCCGTCCGAATTATTGTCTTCAAAAATAATATCTATATCATTAGTTAAATCCTTCAATAAAACTGTCGCTACGTTTGTTATAACAGGAATTTCTTCATCATAGTAATTTGTAGATTCTCTTAACTTAACAACAGTATTCGCGGTTACTGGAGTCTGATTATGGTATACTTCAAAAATTGCGTCAATAATTAGTTTAGGCTCACTGGAAGGAACTTCTATTTCTATAACTTCTTCACAACTAAAAAATATAAACAAACTGATCAATAATATAATATTTTTCATTTTTAAAATTTAAAATTATATGTAATAGATGGAACAATGCCAAATATTGATGTTTTTATAGCTTCATTTGTAGAGGTTTCTGTATTTCTTGAGAATGCTATTGATGCAGCATTTTTTCTATTATAAATATTATATATACCAAACACCCATTCTGCTTGAATATCTTTATAATTATTCTTTGTTGGAGTCAGAGTTGCCGATAAATCTAGTCTGTGGTAAGTAGGAAGCCTATCGGTATTTCTTAGATTATCATTGTAAATAGGCACATTCAAACCTTGAAACTCATACTGTCCAACAGGGTAGTTAGTTGGTTGACCAGTTTGTAATAAAAAATTTGAGTTAAATTTCCATCTTGTGCTTAATTCATAACTAGTATTTATAGACAAATCATGTGTTTTGTCATAGGGAGTATTATACCAATTACCATTGTTAATTCCTGGTTCACTACTATTTCTACCAGATGTTAATTGCTCTGATTTTGATAAAGTATAGGCTAGCCAACCCCTTAGTTTTCCTTCATTTTTTTTAAGCATAAACTCTAATCCATATGCTCTTGATTTTCCATTTAAAATAACAGTTTCAATTTCGTTATTAGCAACTAAGTTAGCCCCATTTATATAATCAATTCTATTTTTTACATCTTTATAAAATAACTCAGTTTCTAAAGAGAAATCTCCATCTTTAATCCTTTTAAAATATCCAACTGCGTATTGATCTAAGATTTGTGGTTTTATAAATGTACCGCTTGGAACCCAAATATCTAAAGGAGTAGGAGAGGAGGTATTAGATAATAAATGTAAATACTGGGCCATTCTATTATAACTAGCCTTAAAAGAGGTATCAAAATTTAATAAATAAGAAAATGATAAACGTGGTTCAAAATTATTAAAACTTTTTAGTATGTCACTTCTTTCATAACTTAATACCCCATTGGGAGTGGCAGGCTCATACTTTTGAAGTTGTTGATTGTATATTAACGGATTGTCATTTTCATAGGTATTTAATTTATCTTGTCCTAAGCGACTAAAATTACTAAATCTAAATCCGTATTTTAAGCTAAATTTATCTGATATATCATGATCAGACTCTAAGTAAATAGCAAATTCATTAGCGTATTTTTCAGTTAATTTAAAAGGTATAATACCAGAGTCCTCTCTATTTGGAAATATTTCTCCAGCATTAAATTTTGTGTAAATATTGTTCACACCATAACTTAACTTTAAGTCATCTTTTAGAAAATGATTAAAGTCATATTTAAAGTTAATGTTTGTAATTCCAGAGTCCCACTCAAATCCAACAAAGTCCAGGATTAACCCATAAAAATAATCCGAATAAATTAGAGATAAATTTGAAAACAACTTATCAGAAAAAAGATGATTCCATCGAAGATTTGTCACAGCATTACCATATTTATTTATAAAACTATTATTTATTCCAAATACATCTTTACCAAAGTAGGCAGATAAAAAAACATTATTTTTTTTGTTAACTCTGTAATTAACTTTAGTATTTAAGTCATAAAAGTAAGCTTCATTATTGTTGTCAATTAGAGGAAGGAATAAGTGTGCATATGATGATCTTCCACCAATCAGAAATGAACTTTTTTCTTTTTTTAGTGGCCCCTCAGCTAAAATTCTACTAGAAATTAATCCGATACCCCCTGTTAATTTAAAATCTTTATTATTTCCTTCTTTTTGATATATATCTAATACAGAAGATAATCTTCCACCATATTTTGAAGGGATTCCGCCTTTAAATAATTTAACATCTTTTATTACATCTGGGTTGAAAACTGAGAAAAATCCAAATACATGTGAAGAGTTAAAAACAATAGCTTCATCTAATAGAATTAAGTTTTGATCTGCAGAACCACCTCTTACATTAAACCCAGAAGCTCCTTCTCCAGCAGAAGTGACTCCAGGAAGCAGAATAATTGACTTGATAATATCGGACTCCCCTAAAACAACAGGAATTTGTTTTATAGATTTAGAGGTTAGTGTATTAGTACTCATCTGGGTGCTTTTGATATTTATTTTTTCAATATCAGTTTTAATAAGTACTTCATCTAATGTCTGTGACGCCTCAGACAAGTAAAAGTCTAATGAAGTTTTGTTATTTAACTCAATAATCCTATTTTCTTCACTAAATCCTAAGTAACTAACTGAAACATTATGTGTTCCTTCTAAAATTGTAATTGAATAAAAACCATACTCATTTGTAGTTGTTCCAACATTTAAATCAGAAAAATAGATAGTAGCTCCAATTAAAGTTTCATTCCCTCTTTTATCATAAACAGTACCACTAATTGTGTGTTTTTCTTGAGCAGAAATTGAAAAAGTAAAAAAGAAAAATAATAATATTTTAATTAGTTTTTGCATTCGATTTTCTAAAACGATATAAAAGTATATTAACTTTAAATATATCTCAAATTCAAAATTATAATTAAATGTTAATTTTAAACATACAACAAAAAAACATTTAAGCTCTTGGATGATATTTGTTTAATGCCTCGCTTAAATATTTGTTATCTAAATGCATGTAAATCTCAGTTGTAGTAATACTTTCATGGCCTAATAATTGTTGAATAGTTCTTAAATCAGCTCCATTTTCCAATAAATGAGTAGCAAATGAATGTCTAAAAGTGTGTGGAGAAATTGATTTATTGAAATTTGATTTTTCTGCTAATTGTTTTGTAATTGTAAAAATCATAGCTCTTGTTAACTTATTGCCTCTTCTATTTAAAAAAACATGATCTTTAAAAGATCTGTTTACTTTTATTTTATTTCTAGAGTTTTCTATATATAAAGCTACTTTATTCTTTGTTATGTTTCCAATTGGAATTAATCTTTGCTTGTTTCCTTTTCCTGTAACTTTAATAAAATTTTCTTCAAAAAATAAATCAGATATTTTTAAATCTACTAGTTCACTAACCCTAATTCCACATCCATATAAAAGTTCTATTATAGCCAGGTTTCTTTCACCTTGCTGTTTCGATAGGTCAATGTTAGAAATTAATTCATCTATCTCTTTTGTCGATAATGTGTCTGGTAGTTTTCTAGAGGTTTTAGGAGACTCAATTAGTCTAAGTGGATTACTGGTTATATACTTTTCAAAAATCAGGAATTCGAAAAAACTTCTTAAACCAGAAATTATTCTAGATTGTGAAGATGAATTTAATGTTTTTGAAACTACAACTAAAAACTCCTTAATATCATCTGGGTTAATTTTAATTGGTGATTTACTATCATTAATAAAGTCTTTAAATTTTTTGACATCTTTTTCATAACTCTCTATTGAATTGAGTGAGAAACCTCTCTCAATTTTTAAGTAGTCATTAAAGTCTTTTATGGCATTATTCCAATTCACATCTCCAAGTTAAATAAATATCCTAAAATTTTGTGTCATTTAATTATATAATTGTCATATTATCTATTTAGGTTTATAAGCCGTTATTAAATTTCATTATATTTATAAAATTATAATTTTTAAGAATAAGAATCGATGAAAAATATTATTATAATAAATGGTCCAAATCTGAATCTTTTAGGTAAAAGACAACCAGAAATTTATGGGCATAAAGATTTTGATAATTTTTTAATCGATTTAAAAACTAAATTTCAGAATTTTAATATTACTTATTATCAATCTAATATTGAAGGTGAAATTATTGATAAACTCCATGAAGTTGGATTTGACAGTGATGGAATTATTTTAAACGCAGCAGCCTATACTCACACCTCAGTTGGTATTGGTGATGCTGTAGCATCTATAGCCTCACCAGTAATTGAAGTACATATATCAAATACCTATGCAAGAGAAGATTTTAGGCATAAGTCTTACATTTCTCCAAATGCCAAAGCAATTATTTTAGGCTTTGGATTAAAAAGTTATGAGTTAGCTTTAAGTAGTTTTGAATAACTTTATAAATGAATAACTTCACCATATGCTGCAGCAACAGCTTCCATAACAGCTTCACTCATGGTAGGGTGCGGATGAATAGTTTTTAAAACTTCCATTCCAGTAGTTTCTAATTTTCTCCCTAAAACAGCCTCAGCTATCATGTCAGTTACTCCTGCGCCAATCATATGACAACCCAACCATTCTCCATACTTTTCGTCAAAAATAACTTTCACAAAACCTTCCTTATTACCTGATGCGCTAGCTTTTCCAGATGCTGAAAAAGGAAATTTACCAACCTTGATTTTATAACCATTATCTAATGCTTGTTGTTCTGTTAATCCAACACTCGAAATTTCAGGATAACAGTAGGTGCATCCTGGAATATTTCCATAATCTATCGGTGCTACATCATGACCAGTAATTTTTTCAACACATAATATACCTTCGGCAGAAGCAACATGAGCTAGGGCAGGACCTGGAGTAACATCACCTATTGCATAATAACCAGGAATATTTGTTAGATAATATTTGTCAACTAATATTTTATCTCTATCGATAGCAATACCAACTTCTTCTAAACCAATATTTTCAATGTTTGTTTTAATCCCAACTGCAGAAAGGATAATGTCAGCACTAATATTTTCTTCTCCTTTTGATGTTTTGACTTTAGCCGACACACCTTTTCCTGATGTGTCTACTGACAATACTTCGGATGAAGTCATGACATTAATACCACTTTTCTTAAATGACTTTTCTAATTCCTTAGATATATCTTTATCTTCAACAGGAACAATATTTGGCAAATATTCAACAATAGTCACTTTTGTCCCCATTGAATTATAAAAATATGCAAACTCAACTCCAATAGCTCCTGAACCAACAATAATCATTGATTTAGGTTGTTTTTTTAAAGTCATAGCTTGTCTGTACCCAATAATTTTTTTTCCGTCTTGAGGAATTGAAGGTAATTCTCTAGACCTAGCGCCAGTGGAAATTATAATATGATCAGCTGAGTATTGAACTCCATCAACATCTACAACTTTACCCGGTTTAAGTTTTCCATAACCTTTTATGACATCAATTTTGTTTTTTTTCATCAAGAAAGTAACTCCCTTACTCATACCTTCGGCTACATTTCTACTTCTATCAACTACAGCATTAAAATCCTTAGAAAACTCAGTAATATTTAGACCATAATCTGAAGAATGTTTAAGATACTCAAAAACTTGAGCAGATTTTAGTAATGCTTTAGTGGGTATACAGCCCCAATTTAAACATACGCCTCCTAAACTTTCCTTTTCTACTATGGCAGTCTTTAAACCAAGTTGTGAGGCTCTAATAGCAGTTACGTAACCGCCTGGACCACTTCCTAAAATAATAATATCATAATTAACCATATAATTTAATTTTTAAAGTCAATACTCACTGAATTTACACAATATCTTTTTCCCGATTCTGTTGGACCATCATTAAAAACATGTCCAAGGTGGCCGCCACAATTAGTACATAAAATTTCAACTCTAGTCATTCCTAATGTGTAATCATTTTTATACTCTACACTACCTTCAATTGCATTATCAAAACTTGGCCAGCCACAATTAGACTCAAATTTTTGATCGCTTGTAAAAAGTGGATTATCACATCCTTTACAATTATATATTCCTTCTTTCATAAAAATATTATACTCACCAGTTCCTGGATATTCAGTCCCTTTTTTTATTAAGACTTTATACTCTAAGTCAGAAAGAACTTCTCTCCATTCTTCATCACTTTTTTGAACTTTGTAATCTTTCATTTTTTTACTAGAATTAATTTGTTTAGTATTGATATCTTGAGAGGTAAAATTCACTAATAATATGCCACAAGTAATAGCTATAATAATTAGCATTATGTGTGATTTAAATTTCATATTACTTTATATTTAATATATTAAAATACTATTTGTTTGATAGAAATATTATATTAGACAAAAGTATTTTATTTTTATGAAAATATATCAAAAAGGTGATAAAAAATTATTAAATGCATGGGCATTTTATGATTGGGCTAATTCAGTCTATCCATTAGTTATTTCTACAGCTATCTTTCCAATCTATTATGGCTTCATCACTAATGAAAGTAAGTATATCGAATTTTTAGGATTTAATTTTAAAAATACTGCTTTAATTACTTTTGTTACAGCTATAGCTTTTATGTTTTTAGTTTTTATTACTCCTTTACTTTCTGGAGTAGCAGATTATACTGGCTTAAAGAAAACATTCATGAAATTCTTTTGTTTTATGGGCTCAATTGCGACTATTTCTTTGTATTGGTTTGATATTGATAATTTAACTTTTGGTCTTTTCTTTTATTTTTTAGCCATGATTGGGTTTTGGGGAAGTTTAGTCTTCTATAACTCTTATTTACCAGATATAGCTTTTGAAAACCAGCAAGACTCAATTAGTGCAAAAGGTTACTCTATGGGTTATTTTGGTAGTGTATTACTATTAATACTTAATCTAATAATGGTCAATTTTCCGGATTTATTTGGGATTTTAGGAGTAGGAACTGTTCAAGCTCCAATAATGGCAATGAAGATATCTTTTGTTACTGTAGGTATTTGGTGGTTTGTTTTTAGTTTATATACCTTTTACTACTTGCCAGAACCCAAAAAAAAATCGAAAATTAACACAGCAATTCTCTTCAACGGTTTTAAAGAACTTAGAGAGGTTTGGATAATTTTAAAATCACATCCTTTTTTAAAAAGTTACTTACTAGCTTTTTTTGTCTATAGTATAGCACTGCAAACTGTAATTTTGGTTGCTACGTATTTTGGTGAACAAGAAATTAATTGGGCTGAAGGAGAAAAGACAACTGGTCTTATAGTTAGTATTTTAATAATTCAACTTATAGCAATTTTAGGTGCATTGGCTAGTGCAAAAATATCTGAAAAATTTGGTAACATTTATACTCTAGTTATATTAAACATACTTTGGGCTTTATTATGTTTTTATGGCTACTTTGTAGAATCTTCTAATGAATTTTATGTAGCAGCTGGATTGGTTGGACTAGTTATGGGTGGAATCCAAGCACTTTCAAGATCTACTTTTTCTAAATTTTTGCCACAAACAGATAATACTACCTCTTTTTTTAGTTTTTATGATGTTGCTCAAAAAGTAAGTATTGTCTTGGGTATGATTCTCTTCGGAACTATTGATCAAATCACAGGTAGTATGAGAAATGCAATTTTATTTTTTACAGTATTCTTCGCTATTGGAGCATTTTTATTAATTCGATTAGACAAAAAAATGAAATCCTAAATCTTACTTGGCATAGATATTGAATTACATATATAAATTATATACATCAATTTTTGTTTCCTTTCTGTTATTCAGTTAATTATGAAATTAAAATTATTTGTTTACAATCTTAAAAACAATTATGGCTAGTAGAAACTTATTTAATATTGACAATCTGTCACTTATAGACGTAGATGAAAATTCAGAACTTATTCCATTAATGACGCCTGAAGATGAAAAGGAAATAAATAATGAAGTCCTACCCGATTCTTTACCCATATTACCCTTAAGAAATACAGTTCTCTTCCCTGGTGTTGTTATACCAATTACAGCAAGTAGAGATAAATCTATCAAACTTATAAATGATGCTAATAACGCAGATAAGCTTATTGGTGTAGTTTCTCAAATTGATAAAAACATTGAAGACCCTTCTTTAAATGATATTTATAAGACTGGCACGGTTGCAAAAATTTTAAAGGTATTAAAAATGCCTGATGGTAATACAACTGTTATTATTCAAGGGAAAAAAAGGTTTACAATTGAAAAAATGATATCATTGGAGCCATATTTAAAAGCTTCAATTCAAGGTGTCCCCGAAATTATGCCTGAATCTTCAGATTCTGAATTTAAGGCAATAATAGATTCTATAAAGGATTTGGCTTTGCAAATTATCAAACATAGTCCAAATATTCCCTCAGAAGCCTCATTTGCTATTAAAAATATCGAAAGTAATTCCTTTCTTGTGAATTTTGTTTCCTCAAATATGAACCTTAAAGTTTCTGAGAAACAAGACTTATTAGAAATTAATGATTTACAAGAAAGAGCTCTTGATACTTTGAAATTCATGAATGTTGAATTTCAAAAATTAGAAATTAAAAATGATATACAATCGAAAGTTCAAAGTGACCTAAATCAACAGCAAAGAGAGTTTTTTCTTCATCAACAAATGAAAACAATTCAAGAAGAGTTAGGTGGTGTTAATCATGATGGTGAAATTGATGAAATGAAGGTAAGAGCCAAGAATATTAATTGGACTGAAGATGTTAAACTACATTTTGAAAAAGAACTTTCTAAACTTCAAAGAATGAATCCTCAAGTTTCTGAATATTCAGTACAAAGAAACTATCTTGATTTAATTCTTGATTTACCCTGGTCAAAATATAGTAAAGATTTATTTGATTTAGTTAAAGCACAAAAGATTTTAGATAAAGATCATTTTGGCTTAGAAGATGTTAAAAAAAGAATTGTTGAGCATTTAGCAGTTTTAAAATTAAGAAATGACATGAAATCTCCGATTTTATGTTTATACGGCCCTCCTGGAGTTGGAAAAACTTCTCTTGGTAAATCGGTTGCAAGAGCATTAGGTAGAGAATATGTTAGAATGTCTTTAGGTGGACTGAGAGATGAAGCAGAAATTAGAGGTCATAGAAAAACCTATATTGGTGCAATGCCAGGTAGAGTTATTCAAAATATTAAAAAAGCTGGTACATCAAATCCTGTGTTTGTTTTAGATGAAATTGATAAACTCTCAAACTCAAATCAAGGTGATCCTTCATCTGCATTATTAGAAGTTTTAGATCCTGAACAAAATGCAGAATTTTATGATAACTATTTAGAACTTGGTTTTGACCTATCAAAAGTAATGTTTATTGCTACTTGTAACAATTTATCTACTATTCAACCAGCTCTATTGGACAGAATGGAAATTATAAATGTTTCAGGGTATACAACTGAAGATAAGGTTCAAATAGGTAAAAAATTCCTGCTACCCAAACAACAGTTGGAGCACGGGGTTAAGCCTTCTCAAATTAAATTATCTAAAAATGTCATAGAACAAATTATTGAAAGTTATACAAGAGAATCTGGTGTTAGAGGTTTGGAAAAACAGATTGCTAAAGTAGTTAGATATGCTGCAAAAAATTTAGCTATGAATTTAGATTATAATTCAAATGTGAAAGTTTCAGATTTAAATGAAATTCTTGGTTCTTCAAAATTAGATAGAACTATTTATGAAAACAATAAAGTAGCTGGTGTAGTTACTGGTTTGGCATGGACAAGGGTGGGTGGAGATATTTTATTTATAGAATCTATTATTTCTAAAGGTAAAGGTAAATTATCTATTACAGGAAACTTAGGCAAGGTAATGAGTGAATCAGCTACAATTGCATTAGAATTTATCAAAGCTAATTCTAAATACTTTAAAATCAACGATAGTGTATTTGAAAGTTATAACATACATATTCATGTGCCTGAGGGTGCTACTCCAAAAGATGGTCCCAGTGCAGGAATTACAATGTTAACATCACTAGTATCGCTATTGACTCAAAAAAGAGTCAATAAGAACCTTGCTATGACTGGAGAAATTACCTTGAGAGGTAAGGTTCTTCCTGTTGGTGGTATAAAAGAAAAAATTCTAGCTGCAAAAAGAGCTAAAATTACTGACATAATTTTGTGTAAACAAAACGAAAGTGATGTTAATGAAGTCAAAAAAGATTACTTAAAAGGCCTTAAATTTCATTATGTTACTGATATGAAAGAGGTTATTAAATTAGCTTTAACAGATCAAGATGTTCTTAATGTTAAAAAGTTATAATAAAACCTCTATTTTTAAGTTTTAGTTCATATAAGTTTGATAATGAAAACTTTTACTAAATTATTTATTTTCTTATCTGCATTTAATGTTAATTCTCAAATTGCGGGAGAATCTACTTATGAATTTTTAAATATTTCATCTTCCCCAAGACAGCTTGCGCTAGGGGGTAAAGAAATCACACTATTTGATTTTGATGTTAATCAACCCAGTATTAATCCAGCTTCAATAAACAGTAGGATGGATAATAATTTAGCTATTAATTTTTCTAATTATTTTTCAGATATTAAATATGGTACAGCTGCATACGCCCATACATTTAATAATAGAGGTAATACACTTCACTTTGGACTATCTTATATCGACTATGGTGAGTTTCCTGGATATGATGAGCAAGGAAATGCCACAAATGATTTTACAGGTAAAGAAAGTGCTTTTTCTATAGGATACTCTTCCAAGATTAATTATTTACCAATTTATATTGGTTTAAATTTAAGACTAATTACCTCATCTTTAGAACAATACAATTCAATTGGTATATCAACAGATCTTGGTGTAATATATATTAATAGTGAAATGAATTTAAATATTGCAATGGTTATAAGAAATTTTGGAACTCAGATAAAAGCATATAATGACATTTATGAAAGCTTACCATTTGAGATAGATATTGGTGTTTCTCAGCTTTTAGAAAATGCACCTGTTAGATGGTATTTGACATTTGAAAATGTTCAAAAATGGAATATAGCATTATCTAATCCTTCTAGATTAACTACTGATTTAGATGGGAATATTACAGAGGAGAAGATTACTTTTTTTAATAATATTTTTAGACATTTATTGATTGGAGCTGAACTATTTCCAGAGAGTATATTTAATATTAGACTTGGGTACAATTTTAAAAGGGGAGAGGAGTTAAAAATTATTGATCAATCAAATTTTTCAGGACTTTCATTTGGATTTGGAATGAAATTTAATAAATTACGAATTAATTATACACATGCTAAATTCTCTAGTGCAGCAAATACAAGCTTCATTGGTTTACAACTAAACTTAAATTAATGACTGACAAAATTATTATTGCCATAGATGGATTTGCTTCAACTGGTAAAAGTACACTTGCAAAACGCTTAGCTAAACATCTTAACTACATATATGTTGATTCAGGTTCAATGTATAGAGCAATTACTTATTATGCGTTAACAAATAATTACCTTCCATTTAATGATACTAATCTTAGAGATTTTTCAAAGAAATTACCTTCAATTAAGCTAAATTTTGTATTTAATAGTAATTTGGGTTATTCTGAAATATTTTTAAATGGCAATAACGTAGAAAAAGAAATCAGATCTATCGAAGTTTCTAATCACGTTAGTTCAGTTGCTACTGTTTCATTTATAAGAAAACATATGGTAAATCTTCAAAAAGAAATCAGCTTAAATAAAGGTGTTGTGATGGATGGAAGAGATATAGGTTCAGTTGTTTTTCCAAACGCTGAATTAAAACTTTTTTTAAACGCCTCTGCGGAAGTCAGGGCTAAGAGAAGACATTCTGAATACATTAAACAAAATGTCAATGTTGATTATTCTGAAGTTTTAAATAATTTACAGACAAGAGACTTAGATGATTCTAACAGACAAGACTCTCCTTTAATAGTTGCCAATGATGCAATCGAAATTGATAACTCTTTTATGACAATTGATGAACAACTTATTCTTGTTAAAAATATTTTAAAAGATAAATTTAATCTTTAATAATATTATTATTGCCAATTTAATTTAATATGTTTATTTTCGCGCTTCCTTTTGGTAACTTGTTCGATATGACAAAAGGTATGATAAAATATAGTTAACCCTTCTAAAAGTTAATTACTTAAATCTATCGAAAGCTTTTAGAATACAAATTAACTCAGATATGTCTGAAGAATTAAATAAAGAAACTGTAGATGAAGTTTCTAAATCAGTAGAAACTACTGAATCAAATGAGCAACCTGCTCAAAAAGAACAAAAAATATCACCTGAAGAATTTTTAAAGGATTTTAATTGGCACAATTACGAAGAAGGAATTGATCCAATTGAGGATTCTAAACTTGTTGAATTTGAAGGTTTAGTAAAAGAAAATTTTGTAGATACCTTAACAGATGAAGTTGTTGAAGGTGTTGTTGTTAATATTAGTGATAGAGATGCTATTATTGATATTAATGCAAAGTCTGAAGGCGTTATTTCATTAAATGAATTTAGATATAATCCAGGATTAAAAGTAGGTGATAAAGTTGAGGTTTTAATTGATATTAGAGAAGATGCTACTGGTCAATTAATATTATCTCACAGAAAAGCTAGAGTAATCATGGCTTGGGATCGCGTAAACAATGCGCACGATACAGGTGAAATTGTTAATGGTTTTGTAAAATGTAGAACAAAAGGAGGAATGATTGTTGATGTTTTTGGTATTGAAGCTTTCTTACCTGGGTCTCAAATTGATGTTAAACCCATTAGAGATTATGATGTTTATGTTAATAAAACAATGGAATTTAAAGTTGTTAAAATTAATCATGAATTCAAAAATGTAGTCGTTTCTCATAAAGCATTAATTGAAGCTGATATAGAACAACAAAAGAAAGAGATAATTAAACAATTAGAAAAGGGTCAAGTTCTAGAAGGAACTGTTAAGAACATAACATCCTATGGTGTATTTATGGATCTTGGTGGAGTAGATGGTCTTATTCATATTACTGATTTGTCTTGGTCTAGAATTAATCATCCTAGTGAGATTGTTGAATTAGATGCAAAAATTAATGTAGTTATTCTAGACTTTGATGAAGATAAATCTAGAATCCAATTAGGTCTTAAACAACTAAGTAAACACCCTTGGGAAGCATTGTCTGATGATGTTAAAGTTGGAGATAAAGTTAAAGGTAAGGTCGTAGTTATTGCTGATTACGGTGCTTTTATAGAATTAGCTGAAGGAGTTGAAGGGTTAGTCCACGTTTCTGAAATGTCTTGGTCTACCCATTTAAGATCTGCAGGTGATTTTGTAAAAGTTGGTGATGAAATTGAAGCAATGATAATAACTTTTGATAGAGAGGATAGAAAAATGTCTCTTGGTATCAAACAATTGACACCTGATCCTTGGACCGATATAACCTCAAAATATCCTATTGGTTCAAAACAAACAGGTACAGTTAGAAACTTTACTAATTTTGGTGTTTTTGTTGAGTTAGAAGAAGGAATTGATGGATTGATATATATATCAGACCTTTCATGGACTAAAAAGATCAAACATCCAAGTGAATTTTGTGCTGTTGGAGATAAAATAGAAGTTGTTACCCTAGAACTAGATGTCGAAAATAGAAAGCTTAGTTTAGGTCACAAACAAACATTAGATAATCCTTGGGACAAGTATGAAAACGAATTTACTTTAAACTCTGTTCATACATTCGATATATTTGAGATTGTTGATAAAGGCGCTACCGTAAAGTTTAACGATGATATTACTGCTTTTATTCCTTCCAGATATTTAGTGAAAGAGGACGGTTCTAAGTTAGTTAAAGGTGAATCAGCTGAATTCAAGGTTATTGAGTTCAACAAAGATTCTAAACGTGTTGTAGCTTCTCATACATCTGTGTTTAAAGATGTCGAAGCGGAAAACATTAAAGTTGCTAACAAGAAGAATAAAAAAGAAAAATCCGACTCTAAAAATACTTTAGGTGATGCAAATGAACAGTTGCAAGAGCTCAAAGATAAAATGGATGGAAAATAATTTTTATAAAAGCCTTTCTTTTGAAAGGCTTTTTTTTTAACTTAAATTCTATAAATAATTAAATAGAAATTGATGAGTAAAAATATCATACTTAATGATGAAGAGATAGATATTATTCTACAAAGACTTGCTTGTCAATTAATTGAAAATCATCAAGACTTTTCAAACTCAATTTTAATAGGACTTCAGCCTCGAGGTAAATCACTTTTAAATAGGATAGTTCAAATTTTAACTCAGACTTATAATATTTCTGATCTTAATTATGGTTTGCTAGATATAACTTTTTACAGAGATGACTTTAGAAGAAATGAAAAGATACTTGAGGCTAATACTACTGATAATCTTCAGGTTGAAGGTAAGAATGTTGTATTTATTGATGATGTTTTATTTACAGGAAGAACAATAAGAGCTGCACTAACTGCAGTTGAAACATTTGGAAGACCAAATAATATTGAATTACTGACTTTAATTGATAGAAGATTTAGTAGACATTTACCAATTCAGCCAGACTACAGAGGCAGACAAATCGATGTGTATGATAATCAAAAAGTAGTTGTTGATTGGGATAAAGAAACAAGAAAAGACTGTGTCTATATAATAAATAAGGTATGAATGAATTGAGTGTTAATCATTTGTTAGGCATAAAGCATTTAAACATTAATGACCTAAATCTTATATTTAAAACAGCTGATCATTTTAAAGAAGTTATCAATCGTTCCATTAAAAAAGTACCTTCTCTTAGAGATATTACAATTGCAAATTTATTTTTTGAAAACTCTACACGAACTAAATTATCTTTCGAGTTAGCAGAAAAAAGATTATCTGCAGATGTTATTAACTTTTCATCTGCTCAATCGTCGGTAAAAAAGGGTGAAACTCTTATCGATACTGTAAATAATATCTTATCGATGAAGGTAGATATGGTTGTTTTGAGACACCCTAACCCAGGTGCAGCAGAGTTACTTGCTAGTAATGTTGATGCTACTATAATTAATGCTGGAGATGGTGCTAATGAGCATCCAACTCAAGCTTTACTTGACTCATACTCCATGAGAGAAAAATTAGGTGATCTTAAAAATAAGAACATATTAATTGTAGGAGATATATCGCATAGTAGAGTAGCGCTTTCTAACATTTATGCATTACAGTTACAAGGTGCTAATGTTATGGTTTGTGGCCCTAAAACACTTATTCCAAAATATTTACATAAATTAGGAGTATTAGTTGAGCATGATTTTTTAAAAGCGCTCAAATGGTGTAATGTAGTTAATATGCTTAGGTTACAAAATGAAAGAATGACTGATAGTTTTTTTCCATCTGTTAGAGAATATGTTCAACAATACGGGCTTACATTAGACATATTAAATTCTTTAGATAAAGATATATATATTATGCATCCTGGTCCAATTAACAGAGGTGTAGAGATTTCTAGTGATGTAGCAGATTCTAAAAACTCTATAATACTAGATCAAGTAGAGAATGGAGTCGCTATTAGAATGTCAATTATTTATCTTTTAGCTCAAAAAAAACCTTTGAATAAATAAATTTGAAAATTACAATAATTGGTTGTTACAGTGCTATGCCCAAAATAGGTAACAATTTATCTTCTCAGGTAATTGAAATTCAGAATGAAGTTTTTTTAATTGATTGTGGAGAAGGAACTCAAGTTGGTTTAAGAAAAAATAAAATAAATTTCTCCCGTATTAAACATATATTTATATCCCATTTACACGGAGATCACTATTTTGGTTTGGTAGGATTAATATCTACTTTTTCTCTGTTAAATAGATTAGTAGATCTTCACGTCTACGGACCACTAGGTATAAAAGAATTAATAATAAATCAAATTAAAGCCTCAGGTTCTTGGACAAAATATAATTTAATTTTTCATGAATTAAGTTCTAATGAATCAGAATTAATTTATAGTACTGACTTTATTGAAGTTTTCACTATACCATTATCTCACAGAATCTATACTAACGGTTTTTTATTTAAAGAAGTAAATCTCCCTTTGACCTTAAATATAGATGCTATTGAAAAATATAATGTGAACATTGCCTATTCAAATAAATTAAAGCAAGGTTTTGATGTTGTAAATGAAAAAGGGGTAGTAATTAAAAATAGTATACTTACTAGAACTGGAAAAATTCCTAAATCCTATGCATATTGTTCAGATACAGAATATGATGAGTCTATTGTTAAGCATATAAATAATTGTGATGCTTTGTATCATGAATCTACATTTTTAGAAAAACATATTAAATTAAGTAAAAAAACAAAACATTCTACTGCAAAACAGGCTGCAAAGATTGCAAAATTATCCAACGTTAAGTTGTTAATTTTAGGCCATTATTCTTCCCGCTATGATAATATTGATGTATTTAAAATTGAAGCAAAAACCGAATTTGAAAATATTGTGTTAGCAGAGGATAATAAAATAATTGAAATATAATTTATTAATTAATTTATAGTCATTAAATTTGGTTTATGACATTAAAATCAGACTTAGGTAGTTATAGAAAAAGTTATTCAAAAAACACCATTTTTGAATTTAAAGATTTCAATAATCCGTTAGCCTTATTTAGCCAATGGTTTAAAGATTTTGATAACGATATTACTAATTCTGAAGCTAATGCCATGAGCTTGTCGACTATAAGTATTGATGGCTTTCCTAAAAATAGAATTGTTTTACTAAAAGAGTTTAACGAAGACGGGTTTACTTTTTATACTAACTACAATAGTGATAAGGGCTTGTCTATAAGTAAAAATAATAAAGTTTGTTTATCTTTTTTTTGGGAAGAACATGAGAGACAAGTAATAATTAAAGGTCATGCAGAAAAAATATCAGATTTTAAAAGTAAAGAATATTTTAAATCTAGACCTAGAGGTAGCCAACTTGGCGCTATAGTTTCAGATCAAAGTACAGTCATTGATTCTAAAAAGAAATTAGTCAGTAGGTTATATGATTTAGAAAATAAATATATGAACTCAAGTATTCCAAAACCTTCTCACTGGGGAGGTTATATTGTTTCACCTGTTGAGTATGAATTTTGGCAAGGAGGAGAGAATAGATTACATGACAGAGCTAGGTTTTTACGTGAAAATAATTCTTGGACAAAGGAAAGACTATCTCCATGATAAAAATACAGAAATATGCTGCTGTTGATATTGGCTCTAACGCTGTAAGACTATTAATCTGTAGTGTCATTTCACAAGAAAAGAATATTGTAGAAGTAAAAAAAATAAGTTTAGTTAGAGTACCAATTAGGCTAGGTTTAGATGGTTTTTTAAAAAATAAAATAAAAACAGAAAACCGTATTCGACTAAATGATGCTATGAGTGCTTTCAAGCTTCTTATGAAGATTCATAATGTTTCAAAGTATAAAATCTGTGCAACTTCTGCTATGAGAGAAGCAACTAACACTAAAGATATAATTAGTGATATTTATTCTAATACTGGATTAAAAATTGATGTAATTTCAGGTAAAGACGAAGCTTCATTAATAGCAGATACATTTTTTGCTAATCATTTTAATTTTAATGAGACTTATTTGTTTATAGATATAGGTGGGGGAAGTACTGAATTGAGTATAATTTTTAAAGGTGTAATAATTGCTTCTAAATCTTTTAAGCTTGGTACGATTAGATTTTTAAATGACCTTGTAAAAAAGAAAACTTGGACCGATTATAAAAAATGGATTAAAACAAATACAAAAGAATTTAATAATATTATTATAATTGGATCTGGAGGCAATATTAATAAAATTTTAAAAGAATCTAAAAAAGCTATTAATCAATCTATTTCCTATTCTTTCATAGAGAAATTTTACAAAAAAATATCTAATTTATCTTACGAAGAAAGAATAACTAAATTAGGTTTTAACCCTGATAGATCAGATGTAATTGTACCTGCAACAAAACTTTTAATTAAATCCATGCAATACGCTAAATCAAAAGAGGTGGTAGTTCCCAGAATAGGATTAGCAGATGGAATAATTAGAAAATTAAATAATGCAGATTCTTTTGGTGATGATTTGAATGATTTAAATACTTAATTTAAAATCTACTCTCAATTTTTCGATTAAAGTGTTTTTGCTTTTTAATAAATCATATTTTTCTTTTGAAGTGTAGGTGAATTTTTTTTCAATCTTTTCATTGATTGTTATTTTTAGTTTTATATCATAATTATTTAGGTCTTTTCGGATAAATTTTAATAAATCATGCTGATTAGACTCCAGCTCAATTTTATTAGTGCTATTAGGTAGTTCTAAACATATATTGTTCTCATTTAACTTGGGAGTATCTATTCTTAAAATTGAAGCTAGATTATATCTCCCTGAGTTCTCTATTTTTTCTGAATATTTATTCCACGACATTACGAGATCTACTTCTGTAAATTTGTCTTTTGCTAACTTTTCAGGATCAACAATCGATTCATTAGATTTAAACTCATGATTTTTTATAGTTTTTATACTCTTAAGAGAAAGACCCGAGTTACCATTTGTTTTTATATCTAATTTTGGTTTTTCAACTTTAATTCTTGTTGGATTGACAGTAGGAGTAATACTTTTAGTATTATTAAAATATTCAAAAGGAATTATTTTAAAACTAGATTTTTTTTTTTGATCAACTAAAGTTAATGATCCGATTTGCATTACAGTTAATTCTACTAATAATCTTTGATTAACACTAGATCGGTAACTTATTTCACATTTGTTTAATAACTCTAAACAATTAATTATGATTTCAGGTGATATCTTTTTTGCTTGATCAATAATTTTTCGTTTTGAATTATCAGAATAGTCTAATAATATAATTGTTTTTTCATTTTTAGAGATCAATAAGTTCCTACAATAAGTAGATAAGCCGGAAATATAATTTATGGCCTCAAAACCTTTTGAGATTACTGAATCTAACAATAAAAGTAATTCAGGTATTTTGTTTTCTAAAATTAAATCAATAGAATTTGAATATATCTCTTGATCCAATACATTTAGATTAATGCTAACGTCTTTAACAGTTATTTCTTTATTGTTATAGCTTAATATTCTATCAAATATTGACAGTGCATCTCTCATTGCACCGTCAGCTTTATTTGCAATTATATCTAATGCCTCTGATTCAAATTCAACTCCTTCCTTTTTACAAATCTTTATTAAATACTCAACAATATCTTTATTAGTAATTCTCTTAAAGTCATAGATTTGACATCTTGATAAAATAGTTGGAATAATTTTATGTTTTTCAGTAGTAGCAAGAATAAATATACAATGTTTAGGAGGCTCTTCAAGAGTTTTTAAAAACGCATTAAATGCAGAAGTAGATAGCATATGTACCTCATCAATAATGTAGACTTTATATTTTCCTAGTTGTGGTGGTATTCTAACTTGCTCAGTTAAATTTCTAATATCATCAACACTATTATTAGAAGCAGCATCAAGTTCAAAAATATTATAGGCAAAATCTTGATTATCATTGTCTATAGAACTATTAATCATTTTTGCTAATATTCTAGCACAACTTGTTTTACCAACTCCTCTGGGTCCTGTAAACAACAATGCTTGGGCAAGTTGATTATTTGTTATAGCATTTACAAGAGTGGATGTAATGGCTTCTTGACCAGCAACTTCATCAAAAGTCCTGGGTCTATATTTTCTCGCTGAAACAATGTATTCTTCCATACCAGTAATCAATATACACAAATTTATTAATTCAATATCAATATTTTAACTATGGAAATATAAAATCAATTAATTTATCAACAATTGATTACTTTTGCATTTAGTAATTCGCCTTGTCGCTATTTTTTTTAATAGAGGAAAGTCCGGACACTAAAGTACATCATAGTGGTTAATAGCCACCAATTGAGAAATTAGGAAAAGTGCAACAGAAAGTATGTACAGGTTAAGCTGTAGTGAAACCAGGTAAACTCTATGAAGTGCAATGCCATGTAAACCAACGCTTAAGAGTTGTACGCTCAATGTTGGAGGGTAGGCAGCTAGAATATGTTGGTAACAACTTATCGAGATAAATGACAAGGGCTTTTAATTAAGTACAGAATCCGGCTTATAGATTTACTAAAATTTAAAAGCGAGTGTTTAATTATACTCGCTTTATTTTTTTAAAAAGGTAAAATAACAACTCCCATATCTCCTTTTTTTAAAGAAATATTGATTTAACTCAAGAGATATATCTTTTGAATGTTCGATTATTAGAACTCCATCATCATTAATTAGATTTTTTGAAAAAACTAATTCAATCATACTATTTAGATAAGCTTCATCAAAGCTATATGGTGGATCTGAAAATATTATATCACTTTTTTTTTCTATTTTATTTAAGAAATTAATAACATCAGATTTTATTACACTGATATTTATATTAAATTCTTTAGAAGTTTTTTTAATAAAATTAATACAGTTAATGTTGTTGTCTACAGATATTATGTTTTTAACTCCTCTGGAAGCAAATTCATAGCTTATATTTCCTGATCCAGAAAATAAATCGATTACTGATATTTCATTAAATTCATATAAATTGGATAAGATATTAAAAATAGATTCTTTAGACATATCTGTTGTAGGTCTAATTGGTAAGTTATTAGGCGCTTTAATTTTTCTTCCTCTGTGACTTCCAGAAACAATTCTCATTTATAATGAATTGTATGTTAATTTGTGCTTAAAATTTAAATAGAATTTATGATTTAAATCTATTTTTGATTCATAAATACTAACATTTCTTATGTATTTGAAAATCATATTATATGTAGATTCATTAAAATTACCAGCAATAATTACAGGACTGTTTTCAGGGTTTAAGTTGAGCTGTTCAAAACAAAATAAAACATAGTAGACTATATCTTGATTTGTAGAATAATCGAAAGTGTTAATGAATTTTAATTGATTATCAGAAATTAGAATAATATCAATTTTAGAATTATTTATATTTAGATATAAATTTGAGTTTGTATTATTTTTTTCAATTTTGTGAATCTCATTTATTAAATCGGTAGTATAATGCTTTTGTGTGACTTTCTTTGAATATTTCTGAAGATTGGAGATGTTAAACTTTATTGGAACAAAAACGTTAATAGATTCATTAATTTTAATTATATCATATTGAAATTCATCATTTGCAAGAAGAGAATTATTAAATTTTAAATAATTTTTGATGTTGTTTTTATCAAATAGAGCTTGAGGTACTATTGTATGCAAACTGTTATAGTGATTAACAGTAATTAAATTTAGCAAATTACTATCTTCCTTGGCGTCAAAATATTTTGATATTATATCCTCAACGTTAGCTGAATCCTCAAATGTAATATCTGTATAATCTAATAAGATATTTTCAATATTATCATAAAGTATGAAACGAATCTCATTATAACCAATGTCAATAGTTAGATTTATAATTGAAAAAGAATCTAGATTATTGATTTTTCGTATAGTTTTTAGGCCAGTTACCATTTGTATTAACTTCTTCCATTGACCCAACCTTCAAAGAAGAACCATTAACACCATCAACTGATTGGACAAGGTTTTCCTTGTTAATTAAGTCTATATTTTGATCAAAGAGAATTACAGACTTATCTACTTTACATTCAAATACAGGAATATCTAATCCATTTTGTTCTATGAATCCACTTTTTAATTCAAACTTAATATTATCATCTTCTGCTCCTGGGACATACATCATTTTTGTATATCTATTATCAGCTCCAAATAATGAATCTTTGACAGAAACAAATCCCAAGGTATCAACAATAACAATATCCTTGTAGGTTTTAACACCACCATATCTTTTTGTCATTTCTTTATCTAGGATGCTTGAGTCTCTTCTTTGTGTTAATGTAAAAGAATCTAATTCTATAAATTTCACCAAACTATCCCAGTTGCTTTCAAACTGCCCCTTTACAGATCTGTGGGCTAATTCTGAATCACGAATATCAATCAATCTCTTTATTACTCTTTGATATCTAACTTCCTTTAAATCATCAAATTGAATTACTTCATAAACTGAATCGATTGTCTTGTATGAAAAAACCGCAATAAATCCCCATAGAGTAATAAGAATATATTTCTTGAATTTGCTTTGAAATGCATCTGAGTTAATCCAATACAAAAGACCGAATAAGATTGATAACACTAAAATTAAAGAAAAAATTTGTAGGTAGTATGATAAGGGCATTTGAATGGGTTTAAAATTTAAAAGGCCAAAATACAATTTTTTTTTATTTGTTAAAATGATTGTAGAGAAAAAACATTTATATCTTTGATTTTTAATTACATAATTATTTAATGAAGTTTAAAGAGTTTTACAATTTAGCAAAGAATCATTTTTCATTTAAACTTACTACTAAGCAAGACTTAACATTATATAAATTATCAGAATTTATCCTAAATGAAGATGATAACTCGTTATTTATACTCAAAGGATATGCAGGAACTGGAAAAACAACTATACTCTCTTCAATAATTAATAATCTATGGAAAATAAAAAAATCTGGTGTTTTAATGGCTCCAACTGGTAGAGCAGCTAAAGTTTTATCAAATTACACAAATACTGAAGCCAATACTATTCATAAAAAAATATATTTTCCTAAAAAAAATTCATCAGGAAACATTGATTTTGTTTTGCAGACGAACAAGTCAAAAAACACAATTTTTATCGTTGATGAAGCTTCAATGATTTCTAGTACATCTCAAAATAAAAAACTTTTTGATACTACTTCTTTACTTTCAGATTTAATTCAATTTGTTTATTCCGGCTATAAATGTAAAATTATTTTTATTGGTGATACTGCTCAGCTGCCACCAGTTAATTCTAAACTAAGCCCATCTCTAGACCCTGATTATTTAAGAGAAAACTACAATAAAAATGTATTATCTATTGAATTAGATGAAGTTGTTCGTCAAGAGGTTTTATCAGGAATATTAAATAACGCCACGATATTAAGAGAGTCACTTATTGATGAAGATTTTGAGGAGTTTAAGTTTAATATTTCAGGCTTTAACGATATTATCAGACTTCAAGATGGAGAAGACATTATTAATTCATTAACAGATAGTTATAATATTTTTGGAAAAGAAGAAACTGCATTGATAGTAAGGTCTAATAAGAGAGCTAATTTATATAATCAACAAATTAGAAATAGAATTCTTTTTAATGAAAATGAACTTTCGGTTGGAGATAATTTAATGGTTGTTAAAAATAATTACTATTGGTTAAAGAGTACTTCAGAAGCAGGTTTTATTGCTAATGGAGACATAATTAAGATTTTAGAAATAAGTAGAATTGTTGATCTTTATGATTTTCGTTTTGCTGAAGTTTCTGTACAAATGATTGATTATCCAAAAATGAAGCCATTTGATACAGTTTTAATGTTAGATACTATTAATCTAGAAACTCCATCTTTAAATTATGAGAAGGCTAACCATTTGTACAATGAAGTTATGAAAGATTATGTTTCTGAAAAAGTTAAATATAAGAGATTTTTAAAAGTTAAGAATAATAAATATTTTAATGCCCTTCAGGTTAAATTTTCTTATGCTATGACTTGTCATAAATCACAAGGTGGTCAATGGACCTCGGTTTTTGTTGAACAACCTTATCTACCTAACGGAATTGATAAAGATTTTATCAGATGGTTATATACAGCTTTAACAAGAGCCAAAGAAAAACTATATCTTATTGGTTTTAAGGATGATTTTTTTTCTGAATAAGTATTATAATTCAGTATTTTTGATTAAAATTAACGTATGAAAATAACTGCACTAATTCCAGCTAGATTATCTTCAACTAGATTTGACAGGAAACTACTGATGGATCTTTGTGGTAAATCTATAATTTTAAGAACTTACGAATCTGTTGTTGAAACTGGATTATTTCATTCTGTATATGTTGTTACTGAAGACAAGGAAATTTATAATGAGATAGTCAATGCTGGGGGTAATTCAATTTTAAGTAAAAATAAGCATGAATCTGGAAGTGATAGAATAGCTGAAGCTTGTGTATCAATTGATTCTGATGCTTTTGTTAATATTCAAGGAGATGAGCCATTTATTGATTCATCTAGTCTTAATAAATTAGTCTTTGAGTTAAATAATTCTGATCACGTCTCATTAATGATTAATATTTCTGATATTAATGAAATAAATGATCCAAATAACGTTAAGGTTATTGTGGATTCTGAAAATTATGCTTTGTATTTTTCTAGAAGTGTAATTCCATTTTGCAGGGACGTTAATACTGCTGAAGTAACTTATTACAAACATATTGGAGTTTATGGTTTTACAAAACAAGCTTTGGTAAATTTCTCCAAATTACCACCATCCAAACTGGAATTAGTAGAGAAAATTGAAGCTATAAGAATTGTTGAAAATGGGAGTAGAATAAAAATGATTGAAACAGATTTTTTAGGAGTAGGTATTGATACTAAAGAAGATTTGGATTTAGCAATATCAATTTGGTCAAAAAAATAAATACATGAGAATTTTATCAAAATTTATATATTTTCAAATCTTAGGCTGGAAAGTAAAAGGAAATATTAATTTTTCTACAGATAAGTTAAAAAAATGTATTATTATTCCTGTTCCTCACACTAGTTGGCATGACTTTTATATAGGCGTATTACTTAGGTCTGTTTGTAATGTAAAAACTAGTTTTTTAGCAAAAAAAGAGCTGTTTTTTTTTCCTCTTTCTATTATTTTAAAATGGTTAAATTTTGTTCCTGTGGATAGATTTAAAAAAGGAAACAAAGTTGATATAATTGCATCTATTTTTAATGAAAAATCAGAATTTAGAATTGGATTAGCACCGGAGGGAACTAGAGCTAAGGTTGATAAATTAAGAACAGGTTTCTATCATATTGCAAAAAAGGCAAATGCCCCAATTATTATGGTGACTTTAGACTATACAAACAAAGTAAATACCATATCAGAACCTTTTTACCCTACAAATGATATAGATAAAGACTTTATTTTTATCGAAAGTTTTTTTAAAGGAATCAAGGGTAAAATTAAAGATCGTAGTTTTAATTAAAAAATACTTTTTCTTCAATTGACTTCCATAGGAGTAAGGATGCTGTACTGTTGTAAGGTGACCATGATTTGATTAAGTTATCTAATTCACTATTTTTTAAATCATCCATTTTATAATTTTTTTTAACACTGTTTATTAGCGCTATATCTCCTTTGGAAAAAATATTAGGTTTACCTAGCTCAAACATTAAGAACATTTCAACAGTCCATTTACCAATTCCTTTAATAGATATTAATTCTTTTTGCATTTTTTCTTCACTTAAATGAAGAAATTCTTTTTCGTTTTTTATAAAAAAAGAAAATACATTTTTTATATATGCAACTTTTCTGAACGAAACTCCAATTGATTGAATTTTATTATCATCTAAATTTATAATTTCTTGAAAAGACAAGTTTTCTATAAGTAAGGCAAATCTTTTTTTAATAGTAATAGCAGCTTTAAAGCTAATTTGTTGATCAATAATTAAGTTGGAGAGTGATAATGCATAATTAGTAGATCTATAATCATCAAGTGATATTTTATCATGATATTTTTCGATCAGAAAATTCATGACTGGATCTTTTTTTAAATGTTTGAAGGCTTTTGTAAACATTTATTAACTCATTGTGTGATAAACGTTTTGAACATCATCATCGTTTTCAATTTTTTCTAAAAGCTTTTCAATATCTGCTATTTCTTCTTCTTTTATTTCTTTTGTAACATTAGGTATTCTATCAAAACCAGATGAATTAATGGTAATTTTTCTTTTTTCTAGTTCAGATTGAATTACTCCAAAGCAGTCAAAAGGAGCGTAAATTAATATTTCATCTTCTTCAACAAACAACTCTTCAACTCCAAAGTCTATTAATTCTAATTCCAGGTCTTCAATATCTAAATCTTGTTTTTTAATTTTAAAATTACAAATATGATCAAACATAAATATCACAGAGCCAGATGTACCTAAATTGCCATCACATTTGTTAAAATAACTTCTTATGTTAGCTACTGTTCTAGTGTTGTTATCTGTAGCTGTTTCTACTAATATTGCTATCCCGTGAGGGCCGTATCCCTCAAATAAAACTTCTTTATAATCTCCTTGACTTTTATCACTTGCTCTTTTAATTGCTCTTTCAATATTGTCTTTCGGCATATTTACCGATTTTGCATTTTGTATTACAGCTCTTAGTTTTGAGTTGGAATCTGGATCTGCTCCACCTTCTTTTACAGCCATGACTATATCTTTGCCAATTCTAGTAAAGGCCTTACTCATAGCAGACCATCTTTTCATTTTCCTTGCCTTCCTAAATTCAAATGCTCTTCCCATAATTTTTAATTAATTTCAATTGCAAAATACAAAACCTTTATTTTATTTAATTGTATTTATAATTGAATTAGCTTTAAAATCTAAATATTTTGGTAACTTTTTATTCTTATTAAATAATGCAATATATCTGTTATCATTTGTTGTGTAAACATATTTTAGTCTGTATGAATCAATTTTAAGAGCTTTTAAAATTTCTTTAATTAAATCTACATGATGAATCAGATCTTTACTGCCTAAATGAATAATTCCATTTATTTTTTTATTTATAATATGATGTATAAATAGTGTAATTTTTTTAATGTTGATGATATTAATAATTAAATTAGGAAATACTTCAATTGGAATGTCCAACTTTACTTCATTTTTTATTTTTTTTATATGAAGTGAATTCATTCCCACAAGAAATGGAACGCGGATAATGGTATATTTATTTTCGTCTAATTTTAAAAGTTTGTTTTCGATTTTTATTTTTAAGTATCCAAAATTACTTTTGGAAAAGGTTTTGTCAAATTCATAATTTGGATAATTCTTATAGCCGTCAAATACACTTGAAGATGATATAAAAATGATTTTACATTCATAATTGTTTATATAGTCTATTATGTAATCATGACTATTAATTATTGCATTGTAATCACCTTTAGCAGCAGAAATAATAATTGAAGGTTTTACTTTTTTAAATATTTTCCTAAAAGATAATGATGTAGCAGAATTTAAATCACAATAAAAGAAATGTTTATTATTTTTATATTTATTGCTAGAGTAGTAGGTCGCATAAGTATCAAAATATGGATTTAGCTCTTTATATATATTATTCCCAATATATCCACTACCACCAATTATTAATATTCTTTGTTTAATAATTTATGCTTTAAATGGTAATTTTACAATTTTAGATTTAATGAACTTCTCTCTAATTTTAACAAATATAAACTCACCTTTTTGTGAATGGTCTGAACTGACATAACCAAGACCAATTCCTTTGCTAAAACTTGGTGACATTGTTCCTGATGTTACGAAACCAATTTTTGTATTTTCATTAGAATAAATCTCATAATCTTTTCTAGGTATTCCTCTTTCAATAGTTTCAAATGCAATTAGTTTTCTTTTAGGGCCAATTTCTTTTTCGACTTTAAGATATTGTGAATTTGTAAATTCTTTTGTAAATTTTGTTATCCATCCAAGTCCTGCTTCAATTGGAGATGTATTTTCATTTATGTCATTACCATATAAACAGTAGCCCATTTCAAGTCTAAGAGTATCTCTGGCTGCTAAACCTATTGGTTTAATATTATATTCTGCTCCTTTATCAAAAACTTTATTCCAAATTTCAATGGCTTGGTCATTTTTACAGTAAATTTCAAAACCACCGCTGCCTGTATATCCAGTAGCAGAAATAATAACATCATCAAAACCTGCAAATAAACCTTGTTTGAAATGATAAAAAGCAATGTTATTTAACTCTATGTTAGTTAGAGACTGCATTGCATCTATGGCCTTTGGTCCTTGTATAGCTAAAAGTGAGTATTTTTCAGATTCATCTTTTATTGAAACGCCATATTTGTTCTTAGAATTAATCCAATTTAAATCTTTTTCAATATTACTGGCATTTACTACTAGCAAATATTTTTCATCATTAAATTTGTAAAGAATCAGATCGTCAACTATTCCATTTTCATCATTTGGCATGCATGTATATTGAGCTTGATCGTTAACTAATATTGATACATCATTACTTAAAATAGATTGTAAAAAGTCAGTAGACTTTTCTCCACTAATAAAAAACTCACCCATATGAGATACATCGAAAACTCCTAAAGAATTTCTTACTGATAAGTGTTCTGCTTTGACACCTTCGTATTGAATAGGCATATTGTATCCAGCAAATTCTACCATTTTAGCTCCCAGGCTAATATGTATGTCATTGAGTGCAGTATTTTTCATATCTTGTTTTTGGATTTGTAAAATTAATAATTAATAGTAGAACCGTAGTAATTATAAAACTGATTTATGCGTTTTTTTTTAACAATACATTTTTGTTTCTTTTTATCCTTTCTTTCTTTTTCTCAAGGATTGATGGATCCAAAAAACAGTACAACTAGACAGGACACTCTTAGAGGTTCAATAACTGCTGAACGATCTTGGTGGGATTTAAATTACTATCATTTAGACATCTCTGTAAATCCAGATAAAAAATATATTGAAGGATCTAATTTAGTTTACTATACAGTTTTAAATACTAATAATGTTTTTCAAATTGATTTACAAGAACCTCTGGAATTACTAATGGCTAAACAAGAAGGGGAGGAGTTAGAAATTCAAAAAGAAGGGAATGCTTACTTCATAACTCTTAAAAAAGATCAAATACTAGGTTCGTTAGAAAAAATTAAATTGTTTTACAAAGGTAATCCAAGAGAAGCAGTTAATGCTCCTTGGGATGGAGGAATTTCTTGGGAGAAAGATGATAATGGAAATCATTTCATTGCATCTTCATGTCAAGGTCTTGGAGCGAGTGTTTGGTGGCCTAACAAAGATCATATGTACGATGAGGTAGACAGTATGAAAATTAGTGTAAATGTTCCTAAAGGCTTGACTAATGTTTCAAATGGGAGGCTTTTAGAAATAGAAGAAAAATTAGATTCTAATACCTTTCATTGGTTTGTTAATAACCCTATTAATAATTATGGAGTTAACATTAATATTGGAGATTATGTAAGCTTCTCAGAAGTTTATAATGGAGAAAACGGAAACCTTGATTTAGATTATTTTGTTCTTAGCTATAATTTAGATAAGGCTAAAGAACATTTCAAAGAAGTTCCTAAAATGCTAGATGCTTTTGAACACTGGTTTGGACCTTATCCATTTTATGATGATGGTTACAAGATAGTTCAAACTCCCTATTTAGGAATGGAGCATCAAAGCTCCATTACTTATGGTAATAAGTTTATGAAGGGTTATTTAGGTAGAGATCTTTCTAGAACAGGGTGGGGAATGAAATTTGATTATATTATTATCCATGAATCTGGTCATGAGTGGTTTGCAAATAACATTACCTATAAAGACATTGCAGATATGTGGATTCATGAAGGTTTTACTACTTATTCTGAAAATTTATACCTTGATTATCATTATGGAAAACAAGCTTCATCTGAATATGTTATTGGAACGAGAAGAGGTATTAGTAATACAAAAACAATAATTGGAGAATATGATGTTAATAGAGAAGGTTCTGGTGATATGTACTCAAAAGGGGCTAATTTATTACATACCATTCGTACAATATGTGGTGATGATGAAAAGTGGAGAAATATTTTAAGAGGATTAAATAAAGAATTTTATCATAAAACAGTAACAACTAAGGAAATAGAAAATTATATTTCTAAATCTATGAATGTTGATTTATCTAAAGTATTTGACCAATATTTAAGAGATGTTAGAATACCAATATTTGAATATGAAATCAATAATGGAGAATTTAAGTACCGATGGAGTAATGTAATCACAGGATTTGATATGCCTGTTGAAATAAATTTAGATAATAAATCGATTAAGTTATTTCCAGTGATGGATTGGAAGTATCTTAAAACGATAGAAGGAAATATAGAGATAAATAAAAACTATTACGTAAAATCTAATGAAATTTTTAATAAGATATAAAATGTGTATAAGGTTTTTTTTATCTTCATTTTAAATACCTAAGCTATTAAATAACTCTACTAGTTTTGGATCAGATGGCCTTGGTGCATTTCCACTCACAATATTACCATCTGGGTCTATAAGTAAAAACCTTGGAATTGAATCAATTCCATATGCTTTAGTAAATTTGGAATTAAATGCATTGTCTGCAAAAAGTTGAATTCCAGTTAATTCTTTTTCAACTATCATTTTTCTCCAAGCTTCATAATTATACCTAGGTCTGTTTCTTTCGTCAATAGAAATGCTTACAAAGTGTATGTTTTTATTTTCGTATTTTTTTTCAATAACTTTTAAACTTGGTATCTCTCTTATGCAAGGTCCACACCAGGTAGCCCAAACATCTATATATACATATTTTCCTTTCAAGTCAGATAAAGAAGTTCTTTCACCATTAAAATTTTCATAGTTATTAAAAACAGGGGATTTCATTCCCTTTTCTAAATTTCGCAGAATATTAAATTTATTAGTCAATTTTGAGATTGTTAAACTATCAATTCCAGTAGATTCAAATTCCTTAGCTAGATCTATTAGGGTTTCATATAAATCTTTATTTTTTTCATTTCCTGCTGAAAGCAAATAAACTCCTTGGTTTACTAGATCTCTTTTTATTATAGTTGATTTAGATAAATTTAGTTTACGAAGATCTTCTTTTAAATTATCAGATTTATTAAATATGTTTTGATAATAGGACATAACTAGATTTTTAAAATCTGGAAACAAAATATAATCATCTTGGTTCGTATAATCAATCGATTTTAATGGGCTCATGAATGACTCATCATAAACGGCTTCTTTTTTTGCATAAAACTCATGATAGAGAGGGTATCTTTCTAAAGCCTGAAGGAATTTATAATGTGAGTTTTTTTTCTCAATATTTAGAAAGTTATTACTTATGTTTTGATTTTCTTTTAAGAAATTTAATTCCCATTGTTTTAAAGAATCAACTTTATTTAAGTATTCTTTTGACTCTAACTTAGACATCTCAATAACATTTACTCCATTATTTTCTTGAAACAAAAATCTTTTTTTTAAAAATGTATTATTTTCACTTCCCTCACCAGAAAACGTGATAGATTCATCAAATTGTTTCGAATCTAAATTAATAGTTAGGTTATCACCCGGCTCAAGAAATAGTTGTGTTCTTTCACGACCATGAATAAAAAAGAAATATCCAGAAGATTTTAAATTTAATGTATCAATAAAATTACCATTTTCATCGACATTTGTTTCCCTTTGGAAGTTTAAATTTAATGTGCCGTCTTCCATTTCACCAGGACCTACTAATTGAATTGTATTGCCCATTGGATTAACAATATTTCCTTGTATAATAACCTCAGTAAATTCAGATTTATTACATGAAAAAATCATCGATATTGTAAGCAATGCGAATAAATAATTTTTAAAATTAGCTTTGTATATCATTTTTTTATTTAATTTGGGATTATGTAAAAGTAGTTATTTTTAAATATTCTACTTGACTTATTTACATGAAATAATTATATGAAAGAATTCATAATAGATAATTCGCCAATTGAAATTGAGACTTTATATAAGATCATTGATAAACAATTGATATTAAAGTTATCCATAGAATCATTAAAAAATGTCAACGATTGTAGAGATTATTTAGATAAAAAAATTAATAATAGTGATTCTCCCATATATGGAATTAATACTGGTTTTGGATCTTTATATAACGTTAGTATTAAGGATAATGATTTAAGTAAATTACAGCATAATTTAATTTTATCTCATGCTTGTGGAGTAGGAGATAGAGTACCCAATAAAATAGTAAAGATTATACTACTATTAAAAATCATAACCTTAAGTAAAGGTAATAGTGGTATCCATGTAAATACATTAAACAGGTTAATTTTTTTCTATAATAAAAATATCCTTCCTGTTATTTTCAAACATGGTTCTTTAGGTGCGTCTGGAGATTTATCTCCACTAGCTCATTTAAGCTTGCCTTTAATTGGTGAGGGTCAAGTTTATTACAATGGTGTTTTAAATGAAGCTAAAGATGTTTTAAATAAGTTTGAGTTGGATCCTTTACAATTGAGGTCTAAAGAAGGTTTAGCGCTTTTAAACGGAACTCAATTCATGTCTGGTTATGGATTGCATTTATTGTTTGAATCATATAAGATTTCTTATATGGCTGATTTAATTGCGTCTGTTTCTCTAGATGCATTTGATTGTAGAACAGAACCATTTGATAATTTAATTCAAAAAGTTAGATTGCATAAAGGTCAAAAAATAATAGCTGATCGTATTAATAATTTTAGAAATAACAGTGAAATAGCCAAATGTGAGAAAGTTCATACTCAAGATCCTTACTCTTTTAGGTGTATTCCTCAAGTTCATGGAGCAACATTAGATACAATTCATTATGCTACTGATGTAATTATAAACGAAGTTAATTCTGTTAATGATAACCCAATAGTATTTTATAAAGAAGATAAAATTATTTCAGGTGGAAATTTTCATGGACAACCTTTAGCTTATATTCTTGACTTTTTAAAGATAGCAATTTCAGAGATTGGAAACATCTCTGAGCGTAGGACATATAATTTAATTTCAGGTCAAAGAAATTTACCAGCATTTTTAGTTGATAATCCAGGCTTAAACTCAGGGTTTATGATTCCTCAATATACTGCCGCAAGTCTTGTTAGTTTAAATAAACAATTATCATCTCCCTCCAGTGTAGATTCTATAGTTTCATCAAATGGCCAGGAAGACCATGTTAGTATGGGAGCAAATTCGGCTATACTACTCTTTGATATTGTAGAAAACGTTAAGAAAATTTTATCCATAGAACTTTTTAATGCTGCTCAAGCATTAAATTTAAAAAAACCATTACATTCCTCTGAGTCCATACTTGACTTTATTGGTTTGTATAGAAATAAAGTAGCATTTATTTCTGAAGATAAAGTAATGTCAAAAGAAATAAACTCTAGCTTAGAGTTCTTCGAAAGCTACAATATTAACGAAGGTTTATTTATTTTTTAGTAGTTTTCTTTTTGCTAAGTGTTTTGAGTATTAATTTAGTTTTATCTTTATTTAAATCAACTTTTATAATATCTCCAGTTTGAACTTTAGATTTCATTATTTCTTCAGCTAATTCATCCTCTAAGTATTTTTGAATAGCTCTTTTAAGAGGTCTAGCTCCATATTGTTTGTCAAACCCTTTTTCAGCAATAAAATCTTTCGCCTTTTTACTTAATTTAATTTCGTATCCTAGTTCGTTTGTTCTGAGAAATAGTTTTTCTAATTCAATATCAATAATTTTATTAATATGATTTAACTTTAGATTATTAAATATAATTACATCATCAATCCTATTTAAAAATTCAGGTGCAAAAGCTTTCTTTAAAGCATTAATAATTACACTCTTGGAGTTGTTTCCTTCTTGATTTATTTTAGCACTAGTTCCAAATCCTACACCATTTCCAAAATCCTTCAATTTTCTAGCACCAACATTTGAAGTCATAATGATTATTGTATTTGTAAAATCAATTTTTCTTCCTAAGCTATCTGTTAAAAATCCATCATCAAGAACTTGTAAAAGCATATTAAATACATCTTGGTGTGCTTTTTCAATCTCATCTAATAGTACAACTGAATAAGGTTTTCTTCTTATTTTTTCTGTCAATTGACCACCTTCTTCGTAACCAACATATCCTGGAGGAGCTCCGATTAGCCTTGAAATAGCAAATTTTTCCATATACTCACTCATGTCGACTCTGATTAATGCATCTTCAGAATCAAACAATTCTTTTGCTAAGACCTTAGCAAGTTGAGTTTTACCAACACCTGTTTGACCTAAAAATATAAATGAACCAATTGGTTTGTTAGGATCTTTTAATCCAGCTCTATTTCTCTGTATTGATTTAACAACCTTTAATACTGCATCATCTTGACCTATTACTTTATTCATTATAATTTGTGGTAGTATAGACAATTTGTTGCTTTCGCTTTGTTTTACTCTGTTTAAAGGAATACCAGTCATCATTGAAACTACATCAGCAATATGTTCTTCATTAACAATTTCTTTGTTATTTTCACATTCCTTTTCCCAAGACTTTTGTGCAGTTAGTAAGTTATTTTCAAGAAGTTTTTCGTCATCTCGTAGTTTAGCTGCTTCTTCATACTTTTGTTTTTTTACAGCACTATTTTTGGTTAATCTTATATCTTCCAATTCTTTTTCTAAGTCTGTTATATGGTTGGGAACGACTATGTTATTCAAATGTACTCTTGATCCAGCTTCGTCTAGTGCATCAATTGCTTTATCAGGAAGAAACCTATCGGTCATATATCTACTTGTAAGTTTTACGCAAGCTGAAATTGCTTCATCTGTATACTCTACATTATGATGTTCTTCATATTTAATTTTAATATTATTTAATATTTCGACAGTTTCTTCTTCACTAGTAGGTTCAATTATTATTTTTTGAAATCTTCTTTCTAAGGCTCCATCTTTTTCTATAGAAGTTCTATATTCATCTAATGTAGTAGCTCCAATACATTGCACTTCACCTCTTGCAAGAGCAGGTTTAAACATATTTGATGCATCTAAACTACCTGTCGCTCCACCAGCTCCAACAATAGTGTGAATTTCATCAATAAATAAAATAATATCTCTATTTTTCTCTAGCTCGTTCATCACAGCCTTCATTCTTTCTTCAAATTGACCTCTGTATTTTGTGCCAGCGACTAAACTTGCTAAATCAAGTGATATAATTCGTTTATTATATAAAACTCTAGAGACTTTTTTCTGTGTTATTCTTAATGCCAATCCTTCAGCTATGGCAGATTTACCAACACCAGGTTCGCCAATTAAAAGAGGGTTATTCTTTTTTCTTCTACTTAATATCTGTGAAACTCGTTGTATTTCTTCATTTCTACCAACAATCGGATCTAAATCACCGTTTTCTGCCATTGAGGTTAAGTCTTTTCCAAAATTATCTAAAACTGGTGTTTTAGTTTTTTTTACAGATTTAACTTTAATTTTTTCTGCAGGTTTATCGTTTCCAATATTTTCATCAATTGAATCTTCATCACTAAATGTGCTTGAAGTAGCACTTTCTGAATAATCAATATCGTTATCATCATCTTCTTCTATCATATCTTTATAGAAGTCTTTGACATTTTCGTAATTAACATTTAGCTTGTTTAATAATTTAGCAGTAGGGTCGTTTTCGTTTCTTAAAATACAAAGAATTAAATGTGCGGTATTTATTACAGAGTTTTGAAATAACTTTGCTTCTAAAAAAGTTGTTTTTAGGGCCCTTTCGGCTTGTCTAGTTAAGTGAAGGTTTTTTTTAGAATTAGTTGTAAATGAACTATCGCTATTCGGAGGTGAAAGAATTTCAACTTTTTTTCTTAAATATACGATATCAACTGAGAGAGAATTTAAAATTTCTATAGCCTTTCCTTCACCATCTCTTAGTATACCTAACATTAAGTGTTCAGTTCCAATAAAATCATGCCCTAATCTTAAAGCTTCTTCTTTACTAAAAGTAATTACGTCTTTAACTCTAGAAGAAAAATTGTCATCCATATGCTTGTAAATTTTTATTTTAAAAATAGTTAAACATTAATTATTAAACAATTAACATTTGCTTTTTTTTTTACATTTTTTAAAGCATTAAAAATTGTTAATAAATTTCACTATTTATTCTACTTTTTTTACCATCATCAACAGATTAAATTATTATATTTACTATTAGTAAAAATCAATAAAATTTATAACAATAATTTCTTATGATTGAAGGAGAAAAATTAATCCCTATTAATATAGAGGAACAAATGAAATCTGCATACATTGATTATTCAATGTCTGTTATAGTTTCAAGAGCATTGCCAGATGTTAGAGACGGTTTAAAACCTGTTCATAGAAGAGTTCTTTACGGTATGCATGAATTAGGTATAAGAGCAAATGGTTCACATAAAAAGTCCGCTAGAATTGTTGGAGAGGTTTTAGGTAAATATCATCCCCACGGAGATACTTCTGTTTATGACGCAATGGTTAGAATGGCTCAAGATTGGAGTTTACGTTATTTATTAGTGGATGGACAAGGTAACTTTGGTTCAGTTGATGGAGACAGTCCAGCTGCAATGAGATATACTGAAGCTAGAATGAAAAAGATTTCTGAAGATATGTTAGCTGATATTGATAAAGATACAGTAGATCATAGACTAAACTTTGATGATACTCTTAACGAGCCTACAGTTTTACCTACAAGAATACCGGGATTATTAATTAATGGTGCTTCAGGAATTGCTGTTGGAATGGCGACTAATATGCCCCCACACAACTTGTCAGAAGTTATTGACGGTACAATTGCTTATATAAAAAATAATGACATCGACATTGATGAGTTGATAACGCATATTAAAGCACCAGATTTTCCAACTGGTGGAGTTATTTATGGCTATGATGGTGTGAAAGACGCTTTTAAAACTGGTAGGGGTAGAGTAGTTGTAAGAGGTAAAGCAAATATTGAAGAGGTAAATGGTAGAGAATGTATAATTATTACAGAGATTCCATATCAAGTTAATAAAGCTGATATGATTAAAAAAACTGCTGACCTTGTAAATAGTAAAAAACTTGAAGGAATTACATCTATTAGAGATGAGTCAGATAGAAATGGTATGCGTATTGTTTATGTTCTAAGAAGAGATGCTATCCCTAATATTGTTTTAAATAAGTTATACAAATACACAGCTCTTCAATCATCCTTTAGTGTTAACAATATTGCATTAGTTAATGGTAGACCTCAAATGTTGAATCTAAAAGACATGATTCACTATTTTGTTGAACACAGACATGATGTAGTTGTAAGAAGAACAAAATATGAACTTAAAAAGGCTGAAGAAAGAGCACATATTTTAGAAGGATTAATTATAGCTTCAGACAATATAGACAAAGTTATAGCATTAATTAGATCTTCATCAAATGCAGATGAAGCTAGAAATAAGCTAATGACAGCCTTTAAGTTGACTGAAATTCAATCAAAAGCTATAGTTGAAATGAGGCTTAGACAGCTTACTGGTTTGGAGCAAGATAAATTAAGAGCTGAATTTGATAATATCACAAAACTTATAATAGATTTAAAAGATATACTTGATAAAAAAGATAGAAGAATGGAAATTATTTCTAATGAATTATTAGAAGTAAAATCTAAATATGGTGACGAAAGAAGATCTGTAATTGAATATGCAGGAGGTGATTTATCTATTGAAGATATGATTCCCGATGAAAAAGTAGTAATTACTATTTCACATGCTGGTTATATTAAAAGAACTCCATTAGATGCTTATAAAACACAGCACAGAGGAGGAGTAGGTCAAAAGGCATCTACAACTAGAAATGAAGACTTTCTTGAACACTTATTTGTTGGAACAAACCATCAATACATGTTATTTTTCACTCAGAAAGGTAAATGCTTCTGGATGAGAGTTTATGAAATACCAGAAGGAACTAAAGTTTCAAAAGGTAGAGCTATTCAAAATTTAATTAATATTGAACAAGATGATAAAGTAAAAGCTTTTATATGTACTCAAGATTTAAAAGATGAAGAGTATATTAATAATCATTATGTTATTATGGCTACTAAAAAAGGTCAAGTTAAAAAAACTTCATTGGAACAATATTCAAGACCAAGAACAAATGGAATTAATGCAATTACTATCAAAGAAGATGATGAATTATTAGAAGCAAAATTAACAAACGGAGATAGTCAAGTAATGATAGCTCTTAAATCTGGAAAAGCTATACGTTTTGAAGAAGCTAAAACTAGACCTATGGGTAGAGGAGCATCAGGAGTAAGAGGAGTAAGACTTCAAAACGAGCAAGATGAGGCAATTGGTATGATAGCAGTAAATGAAATGGAAAGTGACATTTTAGTTGTTTCTGAAAATGGTTATGGTAAGAGATCTAGTTTAGAAGACTACAGAATTACAAACAGAGGAGGAAAAGGTGTAAAAACTATTTCAATTACTGAAAAAACTGGAGCCCTGGTTGCAATTAAGAACGTAAGTGATAATGACGATCTTATGATAATTAACAAATCTGGTATTGCTATTAGATTAGCTGTTGAAAATTTGAGAGTAATGGGTAGGGCCACTCAAGGAGTTAAACTAATCAATTTGAAGGCTAATGATTCAATTGCTGCTGTAGCAAAAGTTATGCATGAAGAGGATGAAGAAATTGATAGTGAGACTATAAATGAAGTTTTAATTGATAATTCAGAAAATCAACAGTCAGAACCAACAGCTGATGAATCAACAAATAAAAAAGAATAAAATAATTAACCCCAATTTTTAAAAATGATGAGAAATCAAAAAATAATAGTTTTAGTATTTAGTTTAATAGTTTTTAATGGCTTTGGACAAAAAAAGGAATTAAAAGCTGCAGAGAAAGCCTTAAAATCAAAAAACTTTGTAGCTGCTAAAGAAAATATTGTAGCTGCTGAAAAGTTTGATCTATTAAATGCAGATTTAAAAACTAAAGCAAAATACCATTATATTAAAGGTGTTGCTTATTATGCTGATGGAGTGTCATCACTTGATGATTCTTTTATTGCGTTAGAGAACTTTAAAAAGGTTATTTCTTTAGAAGAAGATTCTACTTACAAAACATATACAGATAAAGTCAACCCACTAAAAACAGCCATGCTTAATAATTTTGTTGAGGAGGCTAAAAATGCACTAGATTTAAAAGATTATAAAACATCTTACTCAAATCTCGAATCTGCATTTAGAGTTTCACCATCAGACACTCTTTATCTATACAATGCTGCATTATTAGCAACTGAAACAAAAGATTTTGATGTTGCTATGAACTTTTACAGTGAATTAGAAAATATTGGCTTTACAGGGGTTACTACAAATTATTATGCTATTGAAATTGCAACAGGTGAAGAGCAATCATTTGCTAGTGAATCTAATAGGGATTTATTTATTAAAGCAGGAACTCATAAAGATGGAAGAGATGAGATAACCGAGTCTGTTCAGCTAAATGTATTTAGATCTATGGCTGCAATTTATAAAAACATGGGTAATATTGATAATGCATTAGAATACATAAATAAAGCAAAAGTAATTAGCTCTAGTGATATAAATTTAATTTTGTTAGAATCTAACATTAAATGGGAACTTGGAGATGTTGAATCTTATAAGAGTTTAATATCCCAAGCTTTGGAAATTGACCCATCAAATGCTGATTTGTTATTTAATCTGGGAGTTGTTTCAGCTGATAATGATGATATTGAAAATGCTAAAATGTATTACAATAAAGCAATTTCAGTAAACCCAAATTACACCAAAGCTTATCTAAATATAGCAGCACTAATTTTAAGTCAAGAAGAAGGAATAATTGAAGAAATGAATTCTCTAGGAACTTCTAACGCAGATTATAACAGATATGACGATTTACAAGATATTAGAAACAACTTATATAAAGAAGCAATTCCTTACCTTGAGACAATATTAAGTATTGAAAATGATAATATTAGTGCAGCAAGAACTCTGCGAAATATTTATTCTGCAGTGGGTGATGAAGTTAACTACAAGTTAATGAAAGAAAAAGTTGAAGATTTAGAAAATTAAATTATTTTCTTTATAACTCTTAACTTATGAGAGTGCTTCTTAGTATCTACATTATATATTCCAGTTTGATCTAATCTATCAATTCTTACATGTCCATGTGCATGTATTATATAATTATCTTTCATTATTATACCAACATGTACAATATCTCCTTCATTATTGTCAAAAAATGCAAGGTCACCAGGTTCAGATTCCTGAACAAAACTAAGAACTTGTCCTAATTTAGCTTGATCTTTTGCATCTCTATCAATTTTATATCCATTTATTTTGTAAATCAATTGAGTAAATCCAGAGCAATCAATTCCAAATGGAGTTCTTCCGCCCCATAGATAAGGCGAGTTGAGTAATAGTAATGAGGTCTCTATTATGTTTTCTTTTGGAAGAACTGAGCTTATAGAATCCCCATCAAAATGATGATTAAATAATTCTATATTTTTTAAATTTGAACCTATAGGAATTGTTAGTAAACCTTTTTCTTTTAATTGAATGAATTCAATTAAATCTGATGAATAGATATTTTTTTTGGTAATAATTGAATCATATGTTGATTTATCAATTTTAGTTAGTTGTTTATTATCTATCCAACCTTTATAACCATCAAATGATAATTTTATTAAACTCCACTTGGATCTCTGTTCTAAAATTTTAAAACTTTCTCCATATATTACTTGAGAAACTAATTCGCTAGTATCCTTAGGCTCTGCGCGCATTGGAACAATACTTAATAAACAAATTCCAAATAACATTATTAGTTAAGTTGTATAATTATTGAAGATGCACCACCACCACCGTTACAAATAGCGGCAAGTCCAGTTTTTTTATCATTTTGAATTAAACTATTAATTAGAGTAGTAACTATTCTTGCTCCAGAACAACCTAAAGGATGACCTAATGAAACAGCACCACCATTAACATTTACTTTATTTTTATCTATGTTTAATATTTTAATATTTGCTAATCCAACAACAGAAAAAGCTTCATTAAGTTCAAACAAATCAATATCATCAATTTTTAATTTTGCTTTTTCTAAAACTTTAGGAACTGATTTAGCAGGACTTGTTGTAAACCATTTTGGATCCTGAGCAACATCACTGAATGCAATTATTTTAGCTATAGGATTTAAATTTAAAGATTTGCATTTTTCAAGACTCATTAGAACTAATGCCGATGCACCATCATTAATTGTAGAAGCATTTCCAGCAGTGACTGTACCTTCTTTTGTAAATACAGGTTTTAATGACCTTAGTTTGTCTTCGTTAAAGTTCTTGTACTCTTCATCCTCATCTATTATAGTAATATTCCCTCTTCTATCCTTTATTTCAACAGGTATTATTTCATTTTTGAATTTACCACTTTCCCAAGCATTTTTTGATTTCATATAAGACTCTACAGCAAAATCATCTTGATCTTTTTTTGATAATTTAAATTCACTAGCACAAAGATCTGCTAAACATCCCATTGCTTGTTTATTGTAAACATCTATTAGACCATCTAATTGAAGTCCATCGATTATTTCTTTTGATCCAAATTTAGTAGCTACTCTAGCATTGAAATAATGAGGAATTAAACTCATGTTTTCCATTCCACCAGCAATAACAACTTCGTTATCTCCTAAGGCAATAGATTGAGCTGCTTGCATTATACTTTTCATCCCAGATGAACAAACTTTGTTCACTGTAGTACATGGAACATCCTCTGGAATACCGGCTTTTAATGCAGCTTGTCTAGCAGGTGCTTGACCAACTCCGGCTTGAACAACATGACCTATTAATACTTCATTGACTTCTTTTGGGTGTAAATTAATTTTATCTAGAGCTCCTTTAATAGCTATGGCTCCTAAATCAGGTGCTGATACTTTTGATAAGGCACCTAAAAAACTACCTATTGGAGTTCTAACAGCTGATACAATTACTACTTCTTTCATATATAATTTAGTTATTTCACGAAAGTAACAAAATTATACAAAATATCTGTAGATAAAATTTTTTGTAAATATTAATAACATTAAATTTATGTTTATAATTCTACTTAAAATGATGATTAAATATTTAAATAAGCTATATAAAAATTACAACTTCATATATAAAGTTATACTTCTTTTACTCTCTGTTTATCTAATAGTTTCAATGTTCCCGAAAAGTGGAAAATTTCAATATAGTTTTGAAAATGGTAAACCATGGCAATCTGAAAACTTATACGCTCCATTTAATTTTGCTGTACTAAAAAGTTCCAATGATTTAGAGAAAGAAATAAAGGATATTAAAATTAATACACCTGTCTATTTCAATCAAACAAGTAGTTCTTCCGAATTAGATTCTTTAACAAATAATCGTATTGAATATCTTTTTCAAGACATGGTAAAGACTCCAGCTAAAGATTCAATTATAAATTCAGTAAAGTTTATTGCAGAAACAATTTATTCGAAAGGTTTTGCAGATTCAAATTATGATTATGATAACGAACAAAAACTATCAATAATTTCTAACAATATAATAATTGATAATTTAATTTTTTCTGATTTGTTAATGCCTAAAGATTTGTCTACTTACATCAATAATTTAGTCATTGAGAATGATTTCAAGATTAATGAAAATAGAATTAAGTCTATTTTATTTGAGATCTTACAACCTAATATAACTTACAATAAAAGTCTATCGGAAAACGCGTATAATGAATCCATTTCTAAAGTTTCAAACTATAGAGGTATGATTGATAAGCAAACTCTAATTATTTCAAAAGGGGAGGTTGTCGATAAAGAGAAATTAATAATTTTAAAGTCTCTTGAAAAGGAATATGAAAATGAAAATTGGAGTACAGAGAATTATAATTTAATAATATTATCCTATAGTATCTTAGTTTCATTAGGTTTAATAATGATATTGCTATTTTTTAACAAGTACAAAAAGGAACTTTATTTAAATAATAATAAATTAACCTTCATATATTTCAATATTATTTTAATGATTGGTTTAACCACATTAGTTGTTAAGTTAAACTCATTATATATTTATGTTATTCCTATTTGTATACTTCCTTTGATTCTTAAAGCATTTTTTGATTCAAGAACTTCTTTCTTTGTTCATACAGTTACAATTCTATTAATTGGTTTTATAGTTCCTAATAATTTTGAATATATTTTTTTAAATATTATTGCAGGAATAGTAACTATTTTATCTGTCTCAGATTTATATAAAAGAGCTAATTTATTTATCGCAGTAACTCAAATTACAGGTATTTATATATTAGCTTATTTTTCTTTTTTTGTAATTCATGAAGGTGGTATTGAATTTATCAGACTTGAAAATTTTGCCTTATTTATTTTATGTGGTTTAGGTACTTTGTTTGTTCATCCTCTAATTTATATATACGAGAAAGTATTTGGTTTAGTTTCTGATGTCTCGTTACTTGAGCTTTCAGACACTAACTCTAAATTATTAAAATTGTTATCAGATAAAGCACCTGGTACTTTTAACCATTCTCTAAGTGTTGCAAACCTAGCTGAAGCTGCTGCTAATAAAGTTGGTGCTAATTCTCTTTTGGCAAGGGTTGGGGCTTTATATCACGATATTGGTAAAATGAATAATCCATCTTATTTTTCTGAAAATCAACTGACAGGTGTCAATTCTCATGATGAACTTAGTTCAAAAGAGAGCGTTCAAATTATTTTAAATCATGTAATTGAAGGTATAGAAATCGCTAGGAAATTTAATATTCCCGAAAGAGTTATTGATTTTATAAGAACCCACCATGGAACTAGCTTAGTATATTATTTTTATAATAAAGATTCTAAGTTAGAAATTAAACCTGATAAACATGAATATATGTATGGAGGTCCTAAGCCATTTTCTAAAGAAACAGCAATCGTTATGATGTGTGATGGAGTAGAGGCAGCCTCTAAAAGTTTAAATAAGCCAGACTTCACAAAAATTAATGAGTTTGTAAATAATATTATTTCTAAACAAATAAACAGTGGTCAGTTTATTAATGCTAACATTACTTTTAAAGAAATTGAAGTTATTAAAAAAGTTCTTATTAATAAGCTTATTAATATTTTCCATATTAGAATTGAGTATCCTCAGTAACACATAAAAATTTTAAATAAATAGCTTGCGTTGTTTAAGATGAAAAGTTACATTTGCAACCGCATAAAATTGTTGACTTATTTTAGTCAATTGGAGAGGTGCCTGAGTGGCCGAAAGGAGCGGTTTGCTAAATCGTCGTAGGTGGAAACACTTACCCAGGGTTCGAATCCCTGTCTCTCCGCGCTACGGGGTGTAGCGTAGCCCGGTTATCGCGCCGCGTTTGGGACGCGGAGGTCGCAGGTTCGAATCCTGCCACCCCGACTAGGGTCGCGTAGCTCAGCTGGATAGAGCATCTGCCTTCTAAGCAGACGGTCATAGGTTCGAATCCTATCGCGATCACATCAAACCTTACCTTAATTGGTAGGGTTTTTTTGTTTTTAACAGATGGTGATGTACGTTAAATAAAACTATTACTACATTATTACAAACACCTGTCATCAAAAGAAAACCGATATTATTTGAGAAGATAAGTTGGGTTATTAAAATACTATTGAAATTTTTCGATTTTTTATTAGTGTAGAAAGTTTAATGAGGGATCTTATCTCTTACTAGACCATAAATAAAAGTTCCAATTATTGAGGCTATGACAACTATTATTATAGGAAGATAACCAACCCCAACAAGTGTAAACATGGGGCCTGGACAGGCACCTGCTAATGCCCAACCTAATCCGAAAATAATTCCGCCAAACATGTAACGACTAAAACTTTTTTCCTTTTGGTTAAAGTTTATTTTTTCACCATAAAAAGATTTTATCTTAAATCGTTTTATAAACTGCACCACTATAATACCAATAGCTAAGGCTGAACCAATTATGCCGTACATGTGAAAAGATTCAAATTTGAACATTTCATAGATGCGAAACCATGAAGCAGCTTCAGATTTAAACATGGTAATTCCGAAAAGGATTCCGATAAATAGATATATAAGTGTTCTCATTGATTAAAATATTAATGGGAATAAAAAATGAATCATTGTAAGGCCTCCAATAAAGAAACCTATTACCGCAATAAAGGATGGTAGTTGTAAGTCGCTCAATCCAGATATTGCGTGACCAGAAGTGCATCCTCCGGCATATCTTGCACCAAAACCTACTAGTAACCCGCCTATAGATAGAATAAGAATACTTTTAACATTAAATAAGGAACTGGTTTCAAAAAGTTCATCTGGTAAATAGGATTTACCAGCGCTCTCAAATCCAAGGACATTTAAATCAGCAATAGTATCAGTATTAATGGCGACTGCCATGTCTGTAGTTAAATAATGTGAACCAACATAACCACCAATTACAGCTCCAATAACTACAACTAAATTCCATTTTTGAGACTTCCAGTCAAATTTGAAAAAGTTTGCTTTGTTTCCTGCACCACAAACAGCACATATTGTTCTTAAGTTTGCAGACATACCAAAGTTTTTACCTACCATTAGTAGTAAAAACATAATAAATGCAATCATAGGACCTGCTACATACCAAGGCCAAGGTTCAAAAATCCAGTTCATTTAATTTAATTATAAAGTTGATGGACAAACATAGTTTGACACGCTAATGTTAGCTTCTTTTATTGCTTTAAAACCCCCTTTAACATCAATTAGATTATGAATTCCTCTGCTTTTTAAAATGGAAGCTGCAATCATACTTCTATAGCCTCCTGTACAGTGAATGTAAAAGGTTTCTGTATCTGGAAATTCAGATAAATGATTATTTAAATAAGCTAGAGGAGTATTATTTGCATCAAAAACATGTTCTGATAAATACTCACCTTCTTCTCTGACATCAAAAACTCGTACATCTCCACTTTCTTTTACTTCTTTAAATACCGTTGCAGGAATTGAGCTAACCGTGTCATACTCTTTAGCTGACTTTTTCCAAGCTTCAAAACCACCTTTTAAATAGCCTAAAGTTTGGTCAAAACCAACTCTTGATAAACGTGTAATAGTTTCTTCTTCACGACCTTCTGGAGTTACCAATAAAATAGATTGTTTTACGTCAGCAATTAAAGCACCTACCCAAGGAGCAAAACTATCATCTAGTCCAATAAATATTGAACGCGGGATATGCCCTTTTGCAAAATTATTTTGATCACGAACATCTAAAACAACTGCTCCTGATTCATTAGCGGCAGCTTCAAAAGCTTCTGGTGATAAAGCCTGTGCGCTTCGCTTTAGAACATCTTGAAAATCATCATAACCTTCTTTGTTCATTTTTACGTTTAATGGGAAGTATTGAGGTGGTGGTAATAAACCATCTGTTACTTCTTTAACAAACTCTTCTTTTGTCATATTTGCACATAGCGCATAATTTGTAGTTTTTTGATTTCCTAAAGTATCTACCGTTTCTTTACTTAAATTTTTTCCACATGAAGAACCAGCACCATGCGCTGGATATACAATAACATCATCTGCTAAAGGCATTACTTTAGTACGTAAACTATTGTATAAAAAACCTGCTAAATCCGTTTCAGTTATTTTTCCCATTTTTTGGGCTAAATCAGGACGACCTACATCTCCTAAAAACAATGTATCTCCACTAAAAATAGCATGATCTTTTCCGTTTTCATCTTTCAAAAGAAAAACAGAACTTTCCATGGTATGTCCTGGAGTATGCAAAACTGTAATAGTAATATTTCCTAATTTAAAAACCTGCTCATCTCTTGCTATAATAGCATCAAAACTTGTTTCAGCATTTGGCCCAAAAATAATGGAAGCGCCAGTCTGTTTAGCTAAAGTTACGTGACCACTAACAAAATCTGCATGAAAATGCGTTTCAAAAATATATTTGATTTTTGCATCGTCTAACATAGCTTTATTTATATATGATTTTACCTCACGTAAAGGATCTATAATAGCAACTTCACCATTACTTTCTATATAGTAGGCCCCTTGTGACAAACACCCTGTATATATTTGTTCTATTTTCATAATTGTTATTTTAAAATGATATTCAAAATTATAATTTATTTATAATCTGTACAGTAACATTAGTTACACTTATTGTTGTATGAAAAATTCCATATAAAATATAAAAATGGCCATTACAAAAATAAAATAACCAAAACCTTTCTTTAGTTTATTGCCATTTACAAAGTTTCCTAAATAGCTCCCTATAAATATACCCACCAATGACAATGAGGTGAATATGGCAAGAAATGGCCAATCAATCTCCATAGTTAAGGCATCTCCTAAAAAGAAACCTAACAACGATTTTAAGGCAATAATTATTAATGATGTAGCAACTGCTACTTTCATTTCTACATTTGCTAGAATAACCAAAGCTGGGATGATTAAAAAACCACCACCTGCACCAATCACACCAGTTATGGCACCAACTATTAGACCTTCTACTAAGATTAAAGGATAATTATATTGAATATCTCCTGTATTTTCTTTTTCTTTTCGTTCTTCTAGCATAGAAAATGCAGCAGGTATCATTAGCACAGCAAATAAACCAAACATAGCCATTCGTCTTGTAAAATTGAAGTCACTTACAGTGAAAAAAATATCAGGCAGTGCTGGTACGACATAATATCTTATTATAGTAACACTAATAATTGCAGGAATGCCAAATACTATTACGGTTCTCCAATCTACCAATCCTTTAAAGTGTTGCTTCAAACCACCAAATAAAGCGCTAGTACCTACTATGAATAAAGAATAAGCCGTTGCAACTTTTTCATTTACAGAAAATAAATACGCTAAAACAGGTACTGCTAATATTGAACCACCACCACCAATTAGTCCAAGAGAGATACCTATGGCTAGGGCAGAGGCATATCCAAAAATTTCAATTACTTCCATAAATGATAGTTTATTTATTTTGAGCAAATGTATAGAAGCAATATTTACTCCAAAGTAACATTGGTTACAGAGAATTTCTAAATGTCTTTGATTACTATATGATTTCTATGAAGTTTTACTTTTCCTAGATTTTCTAGTTTTTTAAGTAAGCGAGAAATCACAACCCTTGATGTGTGTAACTCATAAGCAATTTCTTGATGTGTATTATGTATTGTCTTGTCTTGTGAAATTCTTGCCTTATCTTTAAGATACTTTATAAGACGTTCATCCATTTTTAAGAACGCAATACTGTCAATAGTTTCTAGTATTTCGTTTAATCTATTATGATAACTTTCAAAAACAAAGCTTCTCCAACTTTTATATTTTTCAGACCAATCCTCCATTTTTTGAATGGGAATCATAATGAGCTTTGCTTCGGTTTCTGCAATAGCTCTAATCTCACTTTTGGTTTGTCCTAAACAACAAGATAAGGTAATTGCGCAAGTATCCCCTTTCTCTAAAAAATAGAGAAGTAGTTCATCCCCATCATTATCTTGGCGCAAAATTTTTATAGCTCCAGAAACTAATAAAGGTATTGCCTTTACATAATCACCAATCTCCATCATTTTAAAACCTTCAGGAACTTCTTTAAAGGTTCCTACTTGGTTTATTTCGTTTAATAATGCATCCTCAAATAAGTGACCGTAATTATCTTTTAGTTCTTGTATCATTCGTTTCTATGATTAAAATAACATCTGGATTAATTTCTTTGATTATTTTAATTTATAACTAACCTTAAACGCTATATGACGTTTAATTTTTTTCCAACTTTGATAAAAGCATTTATTGCTTTGTTTAAATGCTCTTTTGTGTGAGCGGCTGATAATTGTACTCTAATTCTAGCTTTATCTTTTGGAACTACTGGGTAGAAAAATCCAATTACGTAAATACCTTCATCTAGTAATAGATTTGCCATATCTTGAGAGAGTTTCGCGTCATAAAGCATAACTGGAACAATAGCCGCATCAGCTCCAACAAGATCAAATCCAGCTTTTTCCATTTCTTTTCTAAAATAATTAGTGTTTTCTTCGAGTTTATCTCTTAGAGTTGTGTCTTTGGAAATCATTTCAAAGACTTTTAAAGAAGCGCCAACAATTGTTGGTGCTAAAGAGTTTGAGAATAAATAAGGTCTAGATCTTTGTCTTAGAATCTCTATAATTTCCTTCTTACCTGTAGTATATCCACCCATAGCGCCACCTAAAGCTTTACCTAGAGTTCCTGTAATTATATCAACTCTACCTAACACACCTTTTAGTTCCATAGTACCTCTACCTGTTTTACCAATAAAACCTGAAGCATGACATTCATCTACCATAACTAAAGCATCATATTTATCGGCTAAGTCACATATTTTATCTAATTGAGCTACAATGCCATCCATAGAAAACACTCCGTCAGTCACAATAATTTTAAATCTGTGATTTTGTTTATTAGCTTCAATTAATTGTTTTTCTAAATCTACCATATCATTGTTAGCATACCTATATCTTGAGGCTTTACATAATCGAACACCATCAATAATTGACGCATGATTTAGGGAGTCTGAAATAATTGCATCTTCTTTGTTTAATAACGGTTCAAATACTCCGCCATTTGCATCAAAAGCTGCTGCGTATAATATAGTGTCTTCACAGTGAAAAAATTCAGCAATTATATTCTCTAATTTTTTATGAATATCTTGAGTTCCACAAATAAATCTTACTGAAGACATTCCAAATCCATGAGAATCTAGTGTGTCTTTTGCTGCTTTTACTACTTCCGTGTTATTTGATAGTCCTAAATAATTATTAGCACAAAAATTAATCACTTCTTCACCTGTAGAAACTTTAATCACAGCATCTTGAGATGATGTAATTATACGTTCTTTTTTGTATAAGCCGGCTTCTTTAATTTCTTTTAATTCGTTTTGTAGATTTGATTTTATTGCTCCGTACATATTTATATTCTTAATCTGTTTTATTATATTTTTCTTTTAACTTTTCTAACATTATAGATGTCATAGTGGTTAAATTATATTTTGGTTTCCAACCCCAGTCATTTCTAGCTTCATTGTCATCAATACTTTTTGGCCATTTATCAGCAATTGTTTGCCTGGAATCTATGTTGTATTCAATTTTAAAGCTCGGATATGATTTTTTTATTTCTTTATAAATCTCGTTTGGACTAAAACTCATTCCAGCTAAATTGTAAGAAGTTCTAGTATTCATGTTTTCTATTGGTGACTGCATTAATTCAATAGTTGATCTAACAGCATCATTCATGAACATCATTGGTAATTTAGTTTCAGAATCTAAAAAACATGAAAAAACCTCATTTTTTACTGCACTGTGGTATATATCTACAGCATAATCAGTTGTCCCACCTCCAGGCATAGATTGATACCCAATTATTCCAGGATATCTAATCGAACGTATATCTAGCCCATATTTAGTAAAGTAGTATTGAGCCCAATTTTCTCCTGCAGCTTTACTAATACCATATACTGTAGATGGATTTAAAAACGCTGACTGTGGTGTGTTTGTTAAGGGAGCTTTATCTCCAAAAACGGCAATTGAGCTTGGAAAAAAAACTTTCTTGATATTATTAATTCTAGATGCTTCAAATACATTGAGCGTCATTTTCATATTTAAATCCCATGTCCATAAAGGATTTTCTTCTCCTTTTGCAGAAAGAATTGCAGCAAGGTGATAAACTTCCGTTATTGAGTATTTATTAATAATTTTATTAATTTCACTTAAGTCTGTTGCGTCAATAATTTCAAATATCCCATCAAATTTAGTGTCTAAAAAAACATCGGAAGCAATAACAGATTCTTTTCCGTAGATTCTTTGAAGTTCTTTGGTTAAAACAGAACCAAGCTGTCCATTTGCTCCAATAATTAAAATATTTTCAGACTGCATATAAAAATGTTATTTTTAAAATTAGTGATAATTAATTTATTACAAAAAATATTATCTAACCTTTACATATTGTTTCATTTTGAAACATATTCAAGTCTATTAACATTTACACTAGTGGTAAATAATCCATAATTAACTACTGCTTTATTTTTATCTATTTTATCAATAGTGCCTACTGTTTTGCCATCATCTAATCTTACTGAATCTCCAACAACCAGTGTTCTTTTAGGTTTTTGTTTGGTAATAGGGGTTTCTTTAAGTTTTTTCTTTTTTTCCTTTCTAATTATAGCAACTTTCTTTTCAACTTCTTTTTTTAATAAATCTTCTTTTTTTTGAATATTTTTCTTTTGCTTTAAACTTAGTTTTTGACGCTTTGAATTTTCAATTTGAACTAATTTAAATAGTTCGTTCATTAATTCTCGTTTTCGTTTATTATTAAAATAGTTTTCAGAAAGTTTAGTAATTTTCTGTCCAAGATAAATTAAACGTTGATTACTGTCAAAAAGCTCTTGATAGCTTTGTAATTTTTTCTTTGCTTTTAAGTTGGTTGTTTCAAGCTTGTCAGCTTCTAATCCTTTTTTTATTTCATTTTGTTTAAGAGATCTCTCTGTTTTTTCAAGTCTTGAGCGTTCTTTTTGAAGTTTTGAGATAGTTTTATCAAATCGAATTTTTCCACTTTCAATTTTCTTTTTAGAACGATTAATTAAGCTAAATGGTATTCCATTTTTCTGAGCTACCTCAAATGTAAAAGAACTTCCCGCTTGACCTATAATCAATTTATATAGGGGTAAAAGTGTTTTTTCGTCAAACAGCATGTTGGCATTTTGAATAAAGGGTAATTCGTTAGCAAGTAACTTTAAATTCCCATAATGAGTTGTTATTATACCAAAAGCTTCACGTTCATAAAAAACCTCTAAAAACGCTTCAGCTAATGCACCACCAAGTTCTGGGTCACTGCCAGTTCCAAACTCATCAATTAAAAACAACGTTTGTTTATTGCACTTTTTTAAGAAGTTATTCATTTGTTTTAATCGATAACTATAAGTGCTTAAATGATTTTCAATTGATTGATTATCTCCAATATCAGAAAGTATTGAATCAAAAAGACAAACCTTTGAGCTTTCATGGACAGGAATTAACATTCCTGATTGCACCATTAACTGTAGAAGACCTACTGTTTTTAATGTAATACTTTTCCCCCCGGCATTAGGGCCAGAAATAACTATGATTCTGCTTTTTGTAGTCATAGTGATTGTTTGTGGATAGGTCTTAGTTTCTTCTTTTCTATTTGAAACTAGCAAGAGGGGGTGGTAAGCATCAACCAAATAGATTTCTTGAGTTTCTGTAATCTTTGGCAACACTGCTTGAATTGATTTAGCATATTTTGCTTTAGCATATATTACATCCATTTCTGTTAAATAAAACTGACACTTTGATAGATAGTCTGAGTAAACACTTATAAGACTTGTAAGTTCTAATAATATACGTTTTATTTCTTCTGTTTCTTCAAATTCTAAGTTGTTTAACTCTCTTTGATGTAGATGAGTTGTCTCTGGTTCAATGTAAACAATACTTCCTGTTTTACTAGATCCTAATATGCTACCTTTAACTTTTCGTCTATGCATTGATTTGACTGCTAAAACCCTCCGATTTTCCATAACAGTCTCTCTAATATCATCTAAATACTCAGCACTATTATAAGTGCTTAGAGCAGAGTTGAAACTACTATTTACTTTAGTTCTAACTGATTGAATAGATTTGCGGGTTGTGTGTAATAAATCGGATGCATTATTTCTTATTTCACCGTGTTTATCTATTACATCATTAATAGCATCAGGAATAATTGTATTAATCTCGTTTGTGCTCGAAAGTGTGTTTAGAAGAGGGTAGTAGTCTTTATGTTTTTTGAAAAATTTAATTAAAATATTTGATGTTATACAACAACTTGCAATTTTTCTAAACCCGTTAATTTCTAGATAGTTGTTTTCAATTTTAATTAATTTTAATTCCTTGGTAATGTCTTCAAAACCGTGATTTGGAATTCTATTTTCATTTTCAAAAGAAGTTAGAAATTCATTAGTCAGATTAAGAGATCTGCTAACCTCATTTCTATTCGAAAATGGAACTGTATTTAGAATTTTTGTTTTCCCTAATGAGGTTACATTTAGTTCAGCGATTTGTTCAACTACTAATTCATATTCTAAATCCTGAAGTGTTTTTTTTGAGATTTTAATCATTAATAGAAAAAAGATTTTCGCAAATGTAGTTAATAATGTTTTTAATTAATATCAAATAATTGATAATGAACAATAACTAACTAAATATTGTTTTCTCTAACACATTCAAACCTCACTTTTCTTAGTGGGTTTTTTTGTTTTTATAATTATTTGCTCGTCTAGATGGTTTTTTGTGAAAAACAAATAATCTTCTCCACCATCTAAAATTTTACTTTTTTTTCTAATATCCTTTACATCTATTGGAAAGTTCCTAGTAGTAATATTGGCTTTATAGATATTTAAATCCTTTAAATTTCTTTTACTATAATTGACTACACTATTAACTTCAAATACTCTACCTGGAAAATCAATTAATTTTTTGGAAGTATAGAGATGACTATTTGTGTTTAATTTTTTAACATCATATCTATCACATATCAAACTATAAGCTCCAGATTTAAGTATCATTGAATTTGGTTCATATAAATACTTAAGCACCTCAGAGTTATCATTGTTTTGTTTGTTATCAATTTCATCGATACAAAAATCAAAATCCAACTCTCTATTAGTTAACTCAATACATTTTATTTTAATATTATTATTGCATTTTTTATTTAAGCTAAATAAGACTTCTTTTACTTCGTTATTTATACCAACTATATAGATTTCAGAAACAACTCTTAAATCGTTTATTGTTTTTTTTAAATCAATAATAGGAGAGCACTTAATTAAAATTGTTTTAAAGTTTTGTAATGATTCAATTAAATCATAATTAATTAACGGAATGCAATCACTTAAAAAGTGTACTTTCTTATTTTCTTTATTTCTTCTGGATGGATCTATATATAAAAGATCAATTCCAGTATCTATTTTTTTAGCATACTCAATTCCATCTTCATTTAAATGCTCAATATTAATTAAACCCAATTCTTTTGAGTTTGCTTTTACTATTTCAAATAACTGTTTATTTTCTTCTATATAAATTGTTTTCTTGAATTCTTTAGAGAAGTACATACTATCTACTCCAAAACCACCAGTGGCATCTATCATAGTATACCCAGTAACTATTTTTGATTTAAATTCTGCTGTCTTTTCTGAGGAAGTTTGTTCGATGTTAACTTTATTTGGAAAGTAAATATTTGGTGTATTAAAGTAAGTGGGGAGTTTCTTTTTAGATTTAACCTTAACACTTATTTGCTGGGCAATTTCTTTATTAGTAACCTTTGGAAATAATTGTTTTTTTAAAATTATTTCAAAGACATCAGTAGATAAATTCTTAGAGATATAGTCTTGAACATTCTTATCGAAGATATTCTTATTCAAAACTTACTAATTTAAAAACTTGGTAATTGTAGTATTTTTAGAATATGCAGTTCTTACAATAACCTTAATTATTGTGTAACATGGTACAGCTAAGATTAGTCCAGTTACACCAAATAAGAATCCAAATACAAGTATTGTTAAAAATATCTCTAGTGGATGTGATTTAACACTTTTAGAAAAGAGTAGGGGTTGAATTAAAAAGTTATCGATTAGTTGAACGATTACAAATCCAATAACAACATAAACTACCTTAGATAAGACTATGGCGCCAAAATCAATATCTATGTAGTTTGTTAGTGTTAATACTGCTAATAAAAAACCACTTATTAAGGGCCCGATATAAGGAATAAGGTTCAAAAGTGCACACAAAAATGCAATGATGATAATATTATTTATTCCAACGATAGCCAATAGGATTAAATAAAGCACAAATAAAATAGTAATTTGAATAATCAGAGCGATAAAATATCTTGAAAGGAGTTCGTTAATTTGACTAAGTGAACTGTTAATATTTGATTTTAGTTTTTTTGGAATTAATATTTTTAATTTTTCTAATATGATCTCAGAGTCCTTTAGAAAGAAAAATGTAATAAATATAATAGTAAACAGACCAATACTAAAGCTTCCTAAGCTTGAAACTATATTATTTAGTAGTTCTGTAATATATCCGAAATCTAATTGATTAAATAGCTTAGAATTAATAAATGAATTAATAATGCTAGATTCATTTGTGAAATATAGGTCACTATACTTTTCTATTATATTATTCACAGAGCTTTGCAATTCTGAAGAATTTAAAAGAGATAGGTTTTTAGCCTGTTCAACTAAAAGAGGAATAAAAGACTTTATTATTAGAAAAATAACAGATACCAGACCTGTAATTGATGTAATCGCAGCAAAAGTATTATTAAACTTAAGTTTTGTTTTTAAAAACAAAATTGTAGGATTCAATATTACAGCTACGACAAGAGAAACAGAAAGATAAACTAAAATTGGTCGTATGATGTAAAGAAAGTATAATACAAGCGAATAGAGAATTATTTTCTTAATTGCTCCTAATATTCCATCTGTAACTACTTTTGAAATCATATACTGCAAATATATTAAATATCTGCATTATATGCAGAAAGGATTTGTGTAGCTGCTATTGCAGCTGTTTCTGTTCTTAATCTATTATTTCCTAAACTAACTGAAATAAAACCATGCTTCTCAGCTAGCCCAATCTCGTTTTCACTAAATCCACCCTCAGGGCCAATCAAAACAGTTATTGTTTTTGATTTTAACTTACAATTATTTAAGAAAATTTTCTTAGTCTCTTTACAGTGGGCAATAAATTTATCTTCAGAGCTGCAATTTTTAATAAATTCCGCAAAAGAAATCAGTTCTTCTACAATCGGCTTATGTAATTGTAGGGATTGCTTCATGGCACTAACGGTGATTTTTTCCAGTCTATCAATCTTAATTTTTTTTCGTTCACTTTTTTCACATAAAACAGTGCTAATGGTATGAATACCAATTTCTGTAGATTTTTCTACAAACCATTCTATTCGATCATTATTTTTTGTAGGAGCAACAGCAATGTTAATATGGAACTTACTTTTAGATTCTTTTTTACTATTAATAATCTTGAGTTCTATATTGTTTTTATTGATGATATCAATTTTTGTAGTAAATAAAATTCCTTTACCATTGGTTATATAAATAGTATCGCCAACTTTTTTTCTTAAAACTTTTACTATGTGTTTAGATTCCTCTCGGTTAATAATTACTATTGAGTTGTCTTGTGATAAATCCTTATTGTAGAATAATCTCATAATTAAATTTTTAATCTTGGATTTGCAGATATTTCTAAATTGGAAAACACTTCACTTTCAAATTTAAGTTGCCCAGTAATAGCAATCATTGCTGCATTGTCAGTAGTGTAAGATAGTTTAGGAATATGAATCTTCCATCCGTGTTTTTCGCTATTTATCTTTAACTCACTTCTAACTTTTGAATTAGCTGAAACACCACCACAAATAACAATAGTCTTAATACCAGTTTGTTTAGAGGCCATAACTAGTTTATCCATCAATATTTCAACAATTACTTTCTGCAATGAGGCGCATATATCGTTTAAATTATTTTTTATAAAATTCTCATCAATTCTAGTTTCTTTATAAATAAAATTTAGAAAATTTGTTTTCAAACCAGAGAAGCTAAAATTAAGCCCATCTACCTTTGGTTTTGTAAAACTATATTTATACGGGTCACCATTTTTTGATAGTTTATCAATTTGTGGTCCAGCTGGATATTTTAATCCAATAACCTTTCCTGATTTGTCAAAAGCTTCACCTGCAGCATCATCTAAAGTTTCGCCTAAAACTTGCATATCAAAAGCACTATTAACTTTAACAATTTGAGTGTGTCCTCCAGAAATAGTAAGTGCTAAAAAGGGAAAATCAGGATTATTATTTTCTGGGTCATCTATGAAATGAGCTAGAATATGTGCTTGCATATGATTTACCGAAATTAAAGGAATATCTAAAGCTAAAGACATAGACTTAGCAAATGATGTTCCAACCATTAATGATCCAACTAATCCTGGTCCATTAGTAAAAGCAACAGCAGATAAATCATTAACACTAATTTTAGCCTCTTTAAGAACTTTTTCTACTACTGGAAGAATAAGTTTTTGATGTTCTCTAGAAGCTAGCTCGGGGACCACACCACCATATAATTCATGTATAGACTGACTGGCAACAACATTACTTAGTATAATTGAGTCTGAAATAACTGCAGCAGCAGTATCATCACAAGATGACTCTATTCCTAGTATGTATATTCTTTTTGTTTCCACTGAAATAATAAATTAAAAAAATATTAAACTTAACAGTTAATGTTATAATTTTGATAATTAATAAAACAAATTTAACCTTATTATCAAGAAATCCAGAAAATTTTCTTTTAAAAGTATCTTATTCTATTTGCTACTTACCTCGAGTGTTCTTTTTTTCTTAAACAAAGAAAATATAGAACAGAGAATATTATTAAACATCTCTTCAAAGATAACATCTAGTCTTAATTCTAATGTTGAAATTTCCAATATCAATTTTAAGTATAATGGGGAAATCATTATAAATAATTTAAGTATTCTTGACCACAAAAATGATACACTAATTTTTATAGATCAAATTAGTACTTCAATTTATAATTCAACAAATTTCTTTACATCTAAAACTAAACTAAATTCATTAAAACTTTCAGGCGGAATAGCTAAACTAAATAAATATAAAGGAGATTCAATTACAAATCTTCAAATGTTTTTAAATAAAACTAATTCAATATCTAATAATCCTTCTAGTGGATTTGATTTTAATTTGAAAAAAATTATTATTGATGATTTTAAAATAAGTTTATACAATGAATCTATAATTGTAAATGAATTAAATGATTTTAAATTATCTGCCAAAGATTTTAATCTGTCTAGAGATTATTTAAATGTAGATATTGATCAGATAAATTTTGTTGATTATTTTAATCTAAATGTCACACAGTTTGCTTCTAAACTTATGTATGATAAAACTGGATTATACATTAATAATATTTTATTAAAAACACCTAATTCAATGATCGATGCAGAAATAACATCGTTGAATACTAATAATTCTTCTATTCTAAATAATAAATTTCAGATTACATTATCTAATTCATCAATATCCACTAATGATGTTAATCTATATTATGATACTTTAATTAACGACGAATTAATTGAGTTTAGTTCTTTTTTTGAAGGCAGCTTAACAGATTCTTTTTTAGGTTATTTAAATTTTAAATTTGGCTCTAATTCAAATGCTAAAATAGATTTTGAGTTAAAAGATGTTTTAGATAATATTAAAGTAAATACCACAATAAATGAGTTTTACACTAATTATAAAGATTTAACTAAATTTCCAGATATAAGTAATTATAACATTCCTAAATTTTTAGATTCAACTAAATATATTTCTTTGACTGGAGATTGTAATTACTTCAATAACACTCTTCTTAACAAATATCAAGTTTTAACAGATTTTGGAGAGTTGAACATTGATATTAATTTAATGAACTTTTTATCAAAATCTTTAGAATCAAAGCTTTTTGGTACAGTAAAGTTTAAAGATTTTGTATTTTCAGATTCTTCTTTGTTTAACGTTGATATTAAAACTTCAGCTGATTTTATAGTTGATGGTAGCGTTTTACCTAACCAAACACTTAATAGTTCTTTAAACGGTGTTTTTAATGAGTTATCTATTGGAGATAAACTGTTTAAAAATATTTTAATTAACGGAAGAACAAACAATGATGTTTTTACTGGAAATATTTATTCAAAAAATAAAGATTTAATTTTTGATTTTAATGGTCTTGTAGATTATTCTGAATCTTTAAAAAAATTAAATTTTTCTGTTAATATTGATAATTATCAGATAGATGATACTAATAATTTTAAAGGAACTTTGATTATTAATTTAGAGGGAACTAGCGTTGAAAATCTAAAAGGGAGTATTATATTTTCAGATTCTTACTATAATAATAGTGTCAATAGTTATTTCATTAATAATCTTAAGATTTCTAGCTTGTTTGGAAATGATGAAAGAATTATTAACATCAGCTCTGAGTCTGTCAATGGATATATTAAGGGCGATATTTACGACCTAAGTAATAGACTTAAAGAATCTATTTTATTTAACCTTTATAATAACAAGACCTTGATAAGCTCTAACACAAATCCAAAGACTGTCTTTGAATTTAATATTGATGATGATTTAATAAATATTCTGTATCCAGATTTAAGCTTTGGAAAAAACACTAAAATTTCAGGAACAATTGATGATGATTTTAAGTTAGATGTCTTATCATCAAAAATTAAATTTAATGAATACGAGGCGGATAGCGTTTATCTCTTTGTGGATAATTCTTTAAAATCTAATAATTTTATCTTTAAGGCCAGTAATGTATTTATCGCAGATAATAATCTTCAACAAATAGAACTAAATAAATCTTCTTTTGATAATTTTAGTCGTGTGAAGATGCAATTTTCAACAAAGGAAAATGACATATTTCATTCAGATATAATTTATTCCGTTGAAAATGATATGTTAAATTTTGACTTAAATAATTCTAAGTTAATTTATAATGATAACTCATGGTGCATTAATCTTGACTCTTTACCAAATTTTGATATAAAAAATCAGATTTTAAATATAAATAATCTTAGTCTTTCAAATGAGAATGAAAAAATTGATATATCACTAAATTATAATCATAACCACCTAAGTTATTTAAAATTACTTTTTGACAATGTTGCTATAGATAATCTTCCTTTGAATAAGTATAATTTTAGTGGAAAATTGGATGGAGATTTTATTTATGATAATAACTCTAACAATGAATCTATATTATATTTTAATAACCTTGCTTTGGATAAGTATAATCTTGGAAACTTGGATTTAAATATTAATCATATTTTTAATCAAAAAGAATTCAAGTTTAAGTCATTTTTAAAAAATAACTCAAAATTACAGTTAAATACATTTGGGAGTTTTATATATGATGATACAGAGTCAAAACTAGATTTGATTGCTAAATTTGATAGTTTTCCAATAAATTCATTAAACAAAATTGGGAAAAATAACATAAATAAAATTAGAGGTGAAATAACTGGTTTAATTGAGGTGAAAAACATTTTAAACAATCCTGATTTCTTAGGTGAACTATATTTAAAAAATTCAGGTTTATATGTTCCTTATACAGATGTTGATTACGCATTTGACAACAATTCTAAAGTTAGTTTAAGCAATAATCAGTTTAATTTTAATAACATTCTTTTTAAAGATACTAAGTTTGATAGTAGGGGAGTTTTAAATGGTTCTATCAGTCATAATAATTTTAAAAATTGGATGCTAGATTTAAATATTGACAGTAATAGGATATTAGTTTTAGATACAAAAGATGTAGATAATCCTGTCTATTATGGAACTGCATTTGTTTCTGGAGACATATCAATCACAGGCCCGGGAGAAACATTATTGTTTGAAGCTAATGTTACCAGTGAAAAAGGTACTGTTTTCAATATTCCATTAAATGACTCTAAGGATTTCAATGAAAACATTTCTTATATAAAATTCGCTAATAAAAATACTAATAAAACATCTAGCTTCACAAATTTTAAAAATTTAAATGGAATTGAGTTAGATTTTGATATAGACATAAATGATAATGCTGAAATTGAAATATTAATTGATCAATCATCTGGAAGCACAATAAATGGATATGGTAATGGAAACCTCATAATGAATATTAACAATAAAGGAAAGTTTAATATGTTTGGTGATTTCAATGTGGATAGTGGTAAATATAATTTCGTTTATGCAGGAATCTTAAAAAAAGAATTCGAATTAAAAAAAGGAGGTACATTGTCCTGGACAGGTGACCCTAAAAAAGCTTTAATTAATCTAAATACTTCTTACACAAACATTCAGGCAAATCCATCTATTCTTTTAGATAGTCCTGTTAATTTAAGTATACCTGTAAATGTTAATGTGAATTTGTTTGGTGAATTATTGAATCCTTCACCAGAATTTGAATTAGAGTTTCCTAATGTAGATTCGTCAATTAATAACGAATTACAATATAGACTAAATGATAAAGAAAGTGTTCAGTTGCAAGCTATCTCTTTACTTGCTACTGGTTCATTTCAAAATGATTTAAATTTTAACGAACAAGCTTTATTTGGAAACTTAGCAGAAAGTGCCGCGTCAATTATAAATAATATACTTTTTGATGAAAATGATAAGTTAAAATTTGGTTTAAATTATCAACTTGGAGAAAACAATGCTGAATATGAAACAAACGATGAACTTGGAGTAACGATGACCACAAAGTTAAGCGACGATATTTTAATTAACGGTAAACTTGGAGTCCCAATTGGTGGAGTTACCGAGTCTGTTATAGCGGGTGATTTTGAGATAGAACTAAAACTAAACGAGGATAGAACTTTAACTATGAAAATTTTTAATAGAGAAAATTCTATAAGATATTTGGGTGAACAAATTGGTTACACTCAAGGCATAGGTCTTTCTTATAAAGTTGAGTTTAATAGTTTTAAAAAACTAGTAAATAAACTTCTTTCTAACCCTAACTAAATCGTTGTAGTAATTTACTGTACAATTACTCTAATAAATGAATACTTTTATGTATTTTTAGCAACTTAATTTAAAAAATGAAAAAAATAGCCTTTATAACTTCTGGTGGTGATGCCCCTGGCATGAATGCTGCGATACGTGCTGTAACTAGAGCTTGTGTATACAATAATCTAATTCCAGTTGGAGTTTATAAAGGATTTGATGGTTTAATTAACGGTGATTTTGTTGAAATGAATGCTAGGAGTGTTAAAGGCATCATTAATAAAGGTGGTACAATAATAAAAACTGCTAGATCTTCTGAATTTAAAACCATTGAAGGTCGTAAAAAAGCTTATGATAATTTAAAGAAAAATAATATAGACGGTCTAATAATTATTGGTGGGGATGGTTCATTTACAGGTGGGTTAATTTTTCACAAAGAATTTAAATTTCCTGTTATTGGAATACCTGCAACTATAGACAACGATATATTTGGAACGTCGCATACAATTGGATATGACTCAGCCTTAAATACTGTTGTGGACGTTATTGATAAAATTAGAGATACTGCAAGCTCACACAATAGACTATTTTTTATTGAAGTAATGGGTAAGGATGCTGGTCATATTGCTTTAAATACTGGTGTTGGTGCTGGAGCTGAAGAAATATTAATTCCTGAAGAAGACCTAGGTCTAGATCGATTGGTAGAGTCTCTAAAAAGAAGTAAAGCAACTGGTAAATCATCTAGTATAGTTATTGTAGCTGAAGGAGATAAAACTGGAAAAAACGTTTTTGAACTTAAAGATTATGTTGATGAAAATCTTGATGGTTATGATGCTAGAGTATCTGTTTTAGGACATTTACAAAGAGGGGGCTCTCCATCATGTTTTGACAGAGTTTTAGCAAGTAGAATGGGTGTAAAAGCAGTCGATTTTTTATTAGAAAACAAAACAAATTTAATGGTTGGTTTAAAAGATGGAATAATTGATTTAACTCCTCTTGATAAAGCCATAAAAGGTAAAACAAATATTAATAAGGAACTTTTAAGAGTTTCAGACATTATGTCAATCTAAAATTAAAATAATAAATGAATACAGTTAAAGTTGGAATTAATGGATTTGGTAGAATAGGAAGAATTACACTTCGTGCAATTTTAGATCGTGATGATGTTGAAGTTGTAGCTATTAATGATTTATTAGAAATTAATCATCTCGCTTATTTATTGAAATACGATTCAGTTCATGGAAAATGTGAAGCATCTATTGCTGTTTCTGGAAATAATTTAGTTGTTAACGGTAAAAATATTCGTGTTACTGCTGAAAGAAACCCCTTGGATATAAAATGGAATGAATGTGACGTTGATGTAGTTGCAGAATGTACAGGAATATTCACAACCATTGAAAAAGCTAACTTACATATTCAAGCTGGAGCAAAAAAGGTTGCAATTTCAGCACCCTCTGCTGATGCACCAATGTTTGTTATGGGTGTAAATCACAACAAAATTCAATCATCAGATTTAATTGTATCTAATGCATCTTGTACTACAAATTGTTTAGCACCAATTGCTAAAGTTTTACATGATAATTTTGGAATAGATGAAGCATTAATGACTACTGTTCATGCTGCGACTTCCACTCAGCTAACAGTTGATGGACCTGCTAAAAACTACAGACTTGGAAGATCAGCGCTAAATAATATAATACCATCTACAACCGGTGCTGCTAAAGCTGTTGGTAAGGTTATTCCAGAACTTAATGGAAAACTTACTGGAATGGCATTTAGAGTTCCTACTGCAAATGTTTCTGTTGTTGACTTAACAGTAAAACTTAATAAAGACACTACTTATAAAGAGATTAAAGAAACATTTAAAGCTGCATCAGAAAAAGAACTTAATGGAGTTTTAAGTTACACAGAGGACGCTGTAGTTTCTCAAGATTTTATAGGCTGTGCCCATACTAGTAATTTCGATGCCAATGCAGGAATTGAGCTAGGACCAAAATTCTTTAAAATTATATCATGGTATGATAACGAGTATGGCTATTCTAGTAAATTAGTTGATTTAATGGTCTATATAAATAATAAATCATAATATTATGATACTTATAGTAGATAGTGGCTCTACCAAAACAGATTGGATAGCTATAAATAATAAAGGTGAAATTTTATTTCAAACACAAACTCTTGGACTAAATCCTCAAGTCCTTACAGATTATATTATTGAAGAAAGAATTATAAATAATTTTGAATTATACCAAAATAGAAAATCTATTACTAAATTATTTTTTTATGGAGCTGGTTGTGGTACTGAGCCACCTAGGATAATGATAAAAGGAGTTTTTTTAAATATATTTAAATCTGCTGAAGTATTAGTAAAAGAGGATACTTTTGCTGCAATTTATGCAACAGCTGATATAAATAAAAAATCTATTGTTTGTATTCTAGGAACTGGGTCTAACTGCAGTTATTTTGATGGTGAAAATGTCATCCAAAAAATTACTTCATTAGGTTATATACTTATGGATGATGCCAGTGGAAACTATTTTGGTAGACAACTTTTAAGAGACTATTATTTTAATAGAATTCCTAAACCTATTGCTGAAAAATTTAATGAGAATTTTGAATTAGATGCAGAAACCATAAAGAATCATTTATATAAGAAACCTAATCCAAATACTTACCTAGCAAAGTTTGCAAGATTTCTTATTGAAAACAAGGATAGTAAGTATGCACAAGAGCTTATTAGAAAAGGGATGGATATTTTTATCACTAGACAAATTTTACAGTTTACTAATGCTAAAGAAATTCCTATTCATTTCACAGGCTCAATTGCACATTACCTTAAAGAAGAATTAATTATATGTCTAAATAATCATGGGTTGAAGGCTGGAAACATTATTAGAAGACCCATAGATGGCTTGCTAAAATATCATATTGGTTTGCTAAGCTAGATAATAGCTATCATTGAAATTTCAACATTAACTCCCGCTGGAAGTTTAGCTACCTCTACTGTTTCTCTTGCCGGTTCTTGACCTTTTTCAAAGAATGAACCATACACATCGTTTATATCATTAAAGTCGTTCATAGAGGTGATAAATATTGATGTTTTTACAATATTTTTAAAATCAAGATTTGCCGAATTTAAAACCGCCTTTAGATTTTCCATCACTTGCTTGGTCTCATCCTTTACGTTATTAATAACTAATTCACCTGATTTGCTATTTATTGCAATTTGTCCAGAAGTAAAGAACATATTGCCAGCCATAACGGCTTGATTGTAAGGACCAAGAGGTGAAGGTGCATTTGATGTATTATAAATTTTCTTCATATTATTAAAATTTAAAGTTGTTTATCTCTTTGACGACGTTTATCATACTTTATATCACTAAGCATACCTGATTTAATTCCTATGAAAAAGTTCCATTGTGAATTAGAACTAAAAGGAATCCAGCTAAAATTCATTCTCCAACTTAGTAAATCTCTTTCAAAACGCAATTGTGTGTAAGTAATCCCGTTATTTTTTAAATCATAACCAGATGATGCACCGACGCTCCATTTTGGTGATATATCTAAATCACCTGAAAACATTATAGAATGTGATGATATTTCTTTTTGATTTCTACTATTATTATAATTTACTGCATATGCAACTCTTAGACTCCAAGGGATTGTATAATTAAACAATTCACTTGGAATTTCCTCCTCTTCTTCATCTTCATCATCTAAAAATGAACTGTCAGCATAATCCATAGATTGTCCAAATAAATCATCATCTCTTCCTCCGCTTCTTAAAGATTCATTAACAGATCTGCTTTTAGCTTTTGATTCACTTTTATCTCCTTTGTTTGAAAGAGAGTAATTGAAAGTTAAATTCGCACTTGTTAATCTGAATAAATTACCACCGGAGTTAATATTAAATTCATTTATTTTGTTGTTGTTTTCATCTAAAGCATATGGGTCTAATGTTGCACCAAAATTTACAGACATTTTATTATCAAACAATTGTGTTCCACCAGACAAACGTACAGGACTCCAATTTAATGAATCACTAGCCATATTATATGAAGTTGAGAAATTTAAGTTATTCAAAATAACTACTTTTTTAGCTTCGGTATTTGTACTATCACTATCTTTTACTTTGGCTTCAACATTATTACTTACAGACAATCCTATTGAACTTGAAAAATTATTGTTTGGTGAACCAAATATAGAACCTTCGAATCTAGTATATTCTAGTTCTGTCGAAGTTAATCCATCTGCATCAACTACTTCATAAGTTTCGTAATAATCATTGAAAGCTGGATTAATACTATAGCTAATAGATGGCCTCATAACATGCCTTATCGCTTGAAGTTTCTTTTCTTTCCCAAAATCATACATTCCATAAACAGTTGTACCTAAACTAGATGAAAAATTATAAGTTCTAAATGAGTCGAAACCTTTAATTTCCTTAGTTAAAACTTCACTAGTTTCATTGTCAAATGATTTAGAAATTGTATTAAAAGTCCAGTTTTCTTTATAATTAGCACTAGTGGAAAAACTTAAGTATTTAAATAATTTAAAATTGGTGCTAAGAGGGATGGAGTGCTGAAATCCAGACTTTGCAGTTTCAAACATTTCACTTTTAAAAAATAGAGAGTCTGTAGTTTGTATTCTATTTTCCCCACGAACGTTATATTGCAAATTTATATTTTGAATTATTCCTTTCTTACTACCATTTTTAGGTGCAAAAGGGAAAACTCGACTAACACTTCCTTGAAATGTTGGTAGTGTCATATTGATAGTTTGAGTGTTGGTGTTTTGGGAATGAGTTGCGGTCAAACTCATATTAACTTGTGGCTCACCAACAAACGTTTTGGAATAAGAGACTGAAGAAGATAAGGTGTTATTTAAAAAACTTGATGCATTTAATTGGTTAATAGATTGTTGAAAATACTTGCTACTACCTAAGTTGACAGACGCTGAAAAGCGAGAATTTGGATTTGCTTTTCCATCTTGATTGTGTGACCATCTTAAATTATATATTGAACTTTTTGAGTAGTCAGGAAAACCTCTTTCACTTTTGATTAAATTTTCATACCTAAAACTTAGGTTGCCTCTGAATTTATATCTATATGCATAATTATTTTCTAATCTAAATCCATAACTACCATTCGTATAATAATCACCTAATAAAGCCAAATCAACATGATCACTAATTGCTAAATAATAGCCTCCATTTTGCAAAAAATAACCTCGATCATTTTGCTCACCAAAAGAAGGAAATATAACACCAGAGGTTCTTTTTTTCGTTAGAGGGAAGTATCCAAAAGGTAATCCTATAGGTGTAGGAACATCAGCAATGAACATGTTTGTTAATCCAGTAATAATTTTTTTTCCTGGAACAACTTTCGCATTTCTTAATAAGAAATAATATTCAGGATTATCTACATTAACCGAGGTAGTAAACTTAGCTCTGTCCATAAAATATACTGAATCATTTTCTTTTTTTGTCTTTTCAGAAATGATATTCATTCCAGATTGCTCTGTTTTAGAATTAAAAATTAATGCTTTTTTTGTATCTAAGTTAAATCTAATTGAATCAGGTTCAATTATATCATTACCTTCTTTAAATACAGGAGATTGAGATAATACTCCACTGGTATCTTTAATCCTACCTGCATAGATTTCATTTTTCTCATAGTCAATTACAATTTTTCCAGATGTAATTTCCATATTTCCATATGTTAATTTTGCATTATTGTAAAGTGTTATTTTTTTTAACTTCGGATTAATTGAGACAGTATCCATCGCATTATAAGTAGCTCCACTGTTAAAAAAGTTTTTTTTAACTTTAGTGCTATCAGTGATAGTACTGTCTTTTACTATAATTTGGTTTGAAGGTAAGGAGTCTAATACTTGGCCCATACAAGTTGTGTTTATAAACACTGTATAACTTAATGCCAAAATTATATTAAGGATGTATTTTTGCAATGTTTATAATGTATTTTTGGTACGTATTATAATCTATAAATAGATTTTATAAAGTTACGTATATTTTTCTCAAAATTAATATATAAAATATGTTTTACTCCTACAGAAATAGTGTTGTTTTTAACCCTATTTTAACAATATACTTATTCTCTTTTTTTTTAATTTTTAATGTAGATAATTTTTATTCTCAAGAAAAGTTTAAAATTGTTATTGATGCAGGTCATGGTGGTAAAGACCCAGGAAAACCAACAGAATTTGGTTTTACAGAAAAAGAAATAGTTTTAAAAATAGCATTAAATTTAGGTGGGTTACTTGAAAAAGATGATTCTAATGTAGTTATATACACAAGAAAAAATGATGTGTTTTTAAAACTAAGAGAAAGAGCAGCGATTGCTAATAATGCTGATGCAGATTTATTTATTTCAATTCATTGTAATTCATTTCATGACACAAAGGTAAACGGATCAGAAACTTTTGTTTTAGGTATGCATGCTAATGAAAGAAATTTTAATATTGCTAAACAGGAAAATGAAGTTATTTTTTTAGAAGAAGATTTTGAAATTGAATATGATAATTTTAATCCCAATTCACCTGAGAATTTAATTGGTCTTACTTTAATGCAAGAAGATTATTTAGATCAAAGTATTTTACTAGCTAATAGTATTCAAAACAACTTTAAAAATAATTTAAACTTAAAGAACCGTGGAGTTAAACAATCCGGTTTTTGGGTACTTCATAATACTTATATGCCAAGTGTATTGATCGAAGTAGGTTTTATCAGCAACCCCAAAGAAGGTGCTTATTTAAATACGAACAAAGCACAAAAGGATATTGCAAAAAATATATATGATGCAATTGTTGAGTATAAAGAAGCCTATATTTCAGATAATATTATCTCTAATCTTGAATATGCTAACTCAAATATTACTTATAAAGTTCAAATAGCAGCCAGCAAAAGAAAGATTGAATTAAAATCATATAATTTTAAAGGCCTTAGAGATATTTCAAGATTAAAGTCTGGTAGATTATATAAATATTATTACAGCACATCATCTAGTATGGATTTTATTAATACTAAACTAAAGTTTGCTAAATCTAAAGGATTTAAAAACGCATTTATTGTTGGATTTGAAAATGGAATACAAATCAGTTTAGATTAATTACATAATTTATAAAATAATTAATGGATTATTCATAAATTTAAATATCAAATTAATAAAGTTGAAAATAACAAAAGAAATAAGAACTGGAGTTTTAGTTATGACTGGATTAGTTATGACTATTTTTTCATTTAATTACTTAAAGGGAATAAATATTTTAGATAAATCTAGATATTTTTTAGTTGTTTATGATAATGTTGAAGGTTTAGTGCCATCAAATCCAGTAACCATTAATGGCTATAAAATTGGCAATGTTCAAAAGATTAATTTCAGTGGTGATGGTACTAATAAGTTAGAAATTAAACTTATGATTGACAATGAAGTAGAGTTTTCTAAGTCAAGTAAAGCGGAATTGTATGAAACCGGATTAATTGGAGGAAAGGCTATTGCAATTATTCCTAATTATGAGGATAGTTCCATTGCAGTAAGTGGAGATTACTTACTTGGATCAATAAAACCAGGTTTGACGGAGCTTGTTAATCAAAAACTTACTCCTTTACAAGATAAACTTGAAAGTGCTATTCAAAATGCAGATAAAGTAATGCTTAACGTTAATGAATTATTAAATGACGACACAAAAATTTCATTACAAGAGAGTATTGTTAATTTTAAGAGTATTTCAGAATCTTTGTACGAGACAACTGGCAATTTAAATTCAATAATTTTAAATAATTCTAATTCCATTGAAAATTCATTGAAAAATTTTGAATCATCTACTGAAAATTTAAATGAAATAACTGAAAGTGTCTCAGATGCAAACCTTAGTGATTTGATTTTAGAGCTTAACTCAACTGTTTCCAATTTTAATTTAGTACTAACTAAGATAAATAACGGTAATGGCAGTGTATCAAAACTGTTAGATAATGATGCCATATTTAACAATTTGGAAAAAGCAACAGCTGAATTAGAAGCATTAATAAATGATATAAAAGTTAATCCTAACAGGTATGTTCATTTTTCCATATTTGGAAAAAATACAAGTAAAAACTAACAAATATCTATGTTTGAATACTTACCCAATATTATTTTTGTTTTAGTAATGTTTTTAGGTGTATTCTTCTTTTGTAGAAATTTATATCGTCTTTACAGAAATATTAACTTAGGTAAACAAATTGACGTTTCTGACAATAAGATACAGAGATTTATAAATATGTCTAAAATAGCTTTGGGGCAGGGTAAGCTAATTAAACGTCCCATCTCGGGTTTTTTACATGTTGTTGTTTACATTGGTTTTATAATAATAAATATTGAACTATTAGAAATTGTTCTAGATGGCATATTAGGCTCTCATAGGCTTTTTTCAGCCTATTTGGGTGATGTTTATGGGTATTTGATAGGAACATTTGAATTCTTGGCTGTTTCGGTTCTTTTAGCCGTTTTTATTTTTTGGACTAGAAGAAATGTAATTAAATTAAAAAGGTTTTTTGGTGACAACATGAATGGTTGGCCTAAAAACGATGCTAATATTATATTATATTTCGAAGTTGTTTTAATGGTTCTTTTTATTACAATGAATGCTACTGATTTGAAATTTCAAGAAATGAATTCAGGTAATTTAATTAGTGGTTATGTTGCTGGGTTTTTTAGTGGTTTATCAAATGAATCTTTACATTTAATCGAAAGAGTTTGTTGGTGGGCTCATATAATTGGAATATTAATTTTTATGAATTATTTATATTTCTCTAAGCATTTACATATTCTCTTAGCTTTTCCAAATACCTATTTTGCTAAACTCAATAATCTTGGAGAAATCAACAACCTTGACTCTGTGACTAATGAGGTCAAACTAATGATGGATCCTGAAACTGCTTTTTCAAATAATGGATCTGAGTCTGAAGAAATAGATAAGTTTGGTTCATCAGATGTGATGGATTTAAATAAATTACAATTGCTTAATGCATATTCGTGTACTGAATGTGGTAGATGTACAAGTGTTTGTCCTGCAAATATCACTGGCAAGAAACTTTCACCAAGAAAAATAATGATGGATACACGAGACAGAATTGAGGAAGTAGGAAAAAATATAGACTTAAATAATGGAAACTTTATTGATGATGGTAAAACATTATTAAATGATTATATAACTAAAGAAGAATTGTGGGCTTGTACCTCTTGTAATGCTTGTGTTCAAGAATGTCCAATTAGTATAGACCCTTTGTCAATTATATTAGACATGAGAAGATATCTTGTAATGGAAGAATCATCTGCTCCTCTTGAACTTAATAACATGATGTCTAATATTGAAAACAACGGTGCTCCTTGGCCTTACAATCAAATGGACAGACTTAATTGGAAAGAATAGATAATAATAATAATAATAATAATAATAATAAAAATTAATGAAAAGAGAAGAGATTGATAAAATGCTTCATGATAAAGTGGAATCTGGAGAGAAAGTTAGTCCAATACTTCCTAGTGGAGTTAAGAATTATTTAATAGATATTGATGGTACTATCACAGATGATGTTCCTAACGAAGAACCTGAAAGAATGTCAACTTGCTTACCATTTGAAGATGCCTTAAATACTTGTAATAAATGGTTTGATGATGGCCATATGATTTGTTTTTTTACATCAAGAGTAGAAGAACATAGGTTAGTAACTGAAAATTGGTTAGCAAAACATGGTTTTAAATATCATTCCCTTTTGATGGGTAAGCCCAGAGGAGGTAACTATCATTGGATAGATAATCATCTTGTAAGAGCTACACGATATAAAGGTAAATTTACAGATCTTGTACAAAAAGAGGTTAAAGCCCAAGTTTTTGATGATTAAAAAATAAATCTATTATGGAAAAGAATTTACATGTTAAAACTATTGCCGACTATATTGCTGAAGGAAAAGAACCGGAAGTTTTATTTTGGGTAGGTTGTGCTGGTAGTTTTGATGATAGAGCTAAAAAAATTACTAAAGCATTTGTAAAGATTTTAAATTCTATAAATGTTGATTTTGCTGTTCTAGGAACTGAAGAGTCTTGTACTGGTGATCCAGCCAAACGCTCTGGGAATGAATTTTTATTTCAAATGCAGGCTATGACAAATATTGAAGTTTTAAATTCTTACGATATTAAAACTATTGTGACAACATGTCCTCATTGTTTTAACACCATTAAAAATGAATATCCTTCTTTAGGCGGAAAATATAAAGTTTTGCATCATACCCAGTTTCTTAATAATCTACTGAAGGAAGGAAGGTTGAAAATTGAAGGTGGTGAATATAAAGGCAAAAAAATCACTTACCATGACCCATGTTATTTAGGTCGAGCTAATAATGAGTATAATGCACCAAGAGAACTAATTAAAAAACTTGAATTAGAACTTATAGAAATGAAACGATGTAAGTCAAATGGACTATGTTGTGGAGCTGGTGGTGCACAAATGTTTAAAGATGCTGAAAAAGGTAATAAAGAAATCAATATTGTAAGAACAGAAGAAGCGCTTGATACCAAAACAAGTGTTATCGCGGCTGGGTGTCCATTTTGCAATACAATGATTAGCGATGGAGTTAAGGCTAAAGAAAAAGAAAAAGATGTAAAAGTTCTTGACATAGTTGAATTAATTGTAACTGCTCAAGATTTGTAAAGTATGCTTGTAGATTTTGATACTTTAAATAATGAATCCAGAGTTTGGGTTTATCAATCCAATAGAACTATTTCAAAGAATGAAATTACCGAAATTGAGTTGGAAATTAAAAAGTTTTTAATTTCATGGACAGCCCATGGAAGTGATCTTGAAGCCAGTTTTATTATAAAATACGATAGATTTATAATTGTTTCATTAAATGAATCAGTTGCAAAAGCATCAGGCTGCTCAATTGACTCTTTGGTTAGATTTATTCAAGATTTAGAAAAGCAGTATAGTATTAATCTACTAGATAAAATGAATGTGTCTTACAGACATGGGGAGTTTATAGCTTATAAACCCTTAATTGAATTTAAGAAAATGATAAAAAACAGATCTATTTCAAAAAAAACTATTGTTTTTAATAATTTAATAAATAATAAATCTGAGTTTTTAAATAATTGGGAAGTACCTATAGAAGAAAGCTGGCATAACAGATTCTTTTAATTTAAACTAATATTTCATTATGATGATAAGATACTTTATTGTGTTAGCACTATTAATCAGTGAAATTAATGCTCAGAAATCCATTGATCCACTTATTGCTTTAGGTGATGAGTTAGAACAAAGTAAATGGGTTGATAGTATTTATTCTTCATTAACACTACAAGAAAAGGTAGGGCAATTATTTGTTGTGCAGGCATTTTCTAATAAAAATAAAAATCATAAAGATGATATTATAAATAACATTGTAGATAATAATATTGGTGGTATTATATTTTCAAAAGGAACACCCCATAAACAAGTTGATTTAACTAATGACTTTCAAAGTAAATCATCTATTCCCTTGCTAATAGGAATGGATGCAGAGTGGGGTTTAAATATGAGACTAGACTCTACATTCTCATTCCCATGGAACATGACTTTAGGTGCTGTAAAAGATAATAATCTTATAAGGCAGGTAGGAAATAGTATAGCTAAACATTGCAAAAGAATTGGGGTTAACTTTAATTTTGCGCCTGTAGTGGATATAAATACAAATCCAAAAAACCCTATTATAGGTAACAGATCTTTTGGTGAATCTACAAATAATGTATCTTTAAAATCATTAAATCTCATGTATGGTCAACAAGAAATGAATATACTTTCTAGTGCAAAACATTTTCCAGGGCACGGAGATACAAGTACTGACTCTCATAAGACATTACCTTTTATTGGACACGACAAGCAAAGAATTTTTAGTACAGAATTAAAACCTTTTCAATTTCTTATTTCAAAAGGATTAGAAAGCGTAATGGTAGCACATTTAGAAGTTCCAAGTCTAGAAAAAACTAAAGGACTACCATCAACTTTATCTTATTCAATTGTAACGACTCTTTTAAAAAATACTTTAGGATTTAAAGGATTAATCATAACTGATGCACTAGAAATGAAAGGCCTTTCTAATTTTAAATCAAATGGTAATTTAGATATGTTAGCTTTTAAGGCAGGTAATGATGTCTTATTAATGTCAGCCAATGTTTCTGAAGGTATTAAATCTATTGTTAATGAATACAATTTAGGTAAAATTACAGAAGAAAGGTTATCTTACTCAGTTAAAAAAATATTAAAAGCAAAGTATAAAGTTGGATTGAGTAATTTTCTGCAGATTTCAAAAAACAATTTATATGATGATTTAAATAGTCTAAACAATAATCTTTTATATGAAGATTTGGTTGAAAAATCTATTAGTGTTGTCAAGAATAATGACAATATTCTTCCAATAGATAATTTAAATAACACAATTGGTTATTTGAATTTTGGTAATGATGAATACATGCCTTTTCTTGGGGCTCTAAAAAAATACTCAAAAATTGAACATTTAAATAATTTAGATATTTTAAAATCTGAATCTGTAAGTTTTATAGAATCAAATTATAAAACTATTATAATAGGTGTTCATGCAAATAGTGAAACCCCTTGGAAAACCTATAATTTAAAAAAAGACGAAGTTAACTTTATTAATCGCATATCAAAAAAAGTTAAAGTCATATTAAATATTTTTGGTAGCCCTTATATGTTAAATGAATTTAAAAACATTAAAAACATAAACAGTATTGTAATTTCATATCAAAACTCTAAAGTTTTTCAAAAAAAATCTGCACAATTGATATTTGGGGCAATTGAATCTTCAGGAACTATTCCTGTTAGTGTCGGTAAGTTATTTTCCATAGGACAAGGTTTAGAATTAAATAAAATAAATAGATTATCTTATGGTTTACCTGAGTCTGTGAACTTAAGTTCAGCAAAATTAAATAAAATAGATTCACTAGCACAGATAGCAATAGACTCTAGTATGACGCCAGGTTTGCAAATATTAGTTGCAAGAGATGGAAAAGTAATCTATGATAAAAGCTTTGGGCATTTAACTTATAAAAAAAAACAAAGTGTAAATCATAATACGATTTATGATGTAGCATCCTTGACTAAAATTTTAGTCACTGTTCCAATAGTAATGAAAATGGTTGAGAATGGAAATTTATCATTAGACACACAGTTAAAAGAAATTATACCTCAATATGATAACTCAAATAAATCTGATAAAACTATTAAAGAAATTTTATCTCATTTTGCTAATTTAAAATCATGGATACCATTTTATAAATCAACTTTAGACACATTAAACAAAGTGCCTAACCCTATATATTATAAAAAGAGTTTCAGTAATGAATACAACATTAAAGTAACTGAAAATTTATATCTACTATCCAGCTTTAAAGATACTATTAATATAAATATTAAAAACAGTGAGTTAAACAATGATAAGTACAAATACAGTGACTTACCCTACTATATCTTAAAAGAATTTATAGAGAATTATTATTCATCTGATTTATCTTCAATTATAGGTTCACAAATGTTTAATAAAATGGGATTAACTCATTCGTCATTTTTTCCTAAAAAAATAAATTCTTTAGATAATATAGCTCCAACTGAGATTGATGATTACTTTAGATTTCAAGAAATTAGAGGAACTGTGCATGATATGGGTGCCGCTATGCAAGGAGGAATAGGGGGGCATGCAGGTTTATTTAGTAATGTTAATGATATTGCTAAAATTATGCAGATGTTTATTCAAGATGGAAATTACGGAGGTGAAAGATATTTTAACAAATCAACTATAGATTTATTTAATAATTGTTATTATTGTACAGAAGATAATAGGAGAGGAGTTGGTTTTGATAAACCACAAATTGAAGAAGATGGACCTACATGTGGTTGTGTTTCTATGGATAGTTTTGGCCACTCAGGTTGGACCGGAACTTATACATGGGCTGATCCAGTTGAAAATATTGTTTATGTCTTTTTATCTAATCGATCTTATCCCAAATCAGATGAGAATAAATTATTAAAAAATAATATAAGGACTGATATCCAGAAATTAATTTATGAATCAATAATTAAATAATATTTATGATTATAGGAATTGTATGTTATCCAACTTACGGAGGGAGTGGAGTAGTAGCTACAGAACTCGGCTTAGAGTTAAGCAAGCGAGGTCATGAAGTTCATTTTATTACTTACAATCAACCTGTCAAATTGAATTTATTTAACAACAATATTCATTACCATGAAGTAATCGTTCCCGATTACCCTTTATTTCATTATCAGCCATATGAACTGGCACTTTCTAGTAAAATTGTTGATATGGTTCAATTACATAAAATTGATATTTTACATGTACATTATGCTATACCCCATGCTTATGCTGCTTATATGTCTAAGCAAATGTTAAAAACAAGGGGTATTAATTTACCTATAGTAACAACTTTACATGGAACAGATATAACATTAGTTGGAAGTCATCCATATTACAAGAATGCAGTTGAATTTAGTATAAACAATTCCGATGCGGTAACTTCAGTTTCTAAAGACCTGAAGAGAGATACCTTAAGTTTTTTTAATATTAAAAAAAACATTGAAGTTATTCCAAACTTTGTTGATTTAGAAAAATATATCCATGTTCATGAAAATTGTAATCGTGGTGTTTTAGCTAATGAAGACGAAAAGATAATTACACATATAAGTAATTTTAGAAAAGTAAAAAGAATAGATGATGTAATAAATTCATTCAACTTAATTAATAAAGAAATTAATTCAAAACTAATATTATTAGGTGATGGTCCAGAAAGAATAAAAGCAGAAAAATTATGTGATGAACTTAATCTTAATGAAAAGGTTTTATTTTTAGGTGCTTCTAATGAGACTGCTAAAATTTTATGTTTAAGTGACGTGTTTATTTTAGCATCAACAACAGAGAGTTTTGGACTTGTAGCTTTAGAAGCAATGGCCTCATCTGTTCCTGTAGTATCTACCAATTCAGGAGGTCTTCCTGAAGTAAATAAAGATGGTTTTTCAGGATACCTTTCAGATGTTGGCGATATAAATAATATGGCTAAAAATGCAATTAAAATACTTAAAGATTCAACAAAATTGATAAATTTTAAAAAGAATGCAAAACAGCAAGCTAATAAGTTTGATGTACACAATATTGTTCCGCATTATGAAGATATTTATAAAAAAACATTGAGTAATCAGTCATAAATAATTTATTATGAAAAGAAAAGATTTTTTAAAGATTTCAGCAAGTGCTGCTATGTTTTTTGGTATTACCCCAAAAACTCTTGCCAATTCACCTCAATTAGTGGAATACTTAAAACCTACTTTTGATAATGATGGTTCTTGCTATGAATTAAAAGATCAAGCTATTGAAAAGGTTAGAGTAGGTATTATTGGATTAGGTAATAGAGGCAGTGTGTTGATTCAAATGTTTGATTATTTAATAAAAAACAACTTAGCTGAAATTGTCGCTTTAAGCGATTTAAATGAGAATAGCATTGATAAAAATGTTAATTACTTAAAAAAAATACAAAAAAGAAAACCTTACATCTATAGTGATAACATTAACTCATGGAAAAAGTTGGTCAAGCGTGATGATATAGATCTTATAATAATAGCAACTCCTTGGGATACACATACTGAAATGTGTATTTATTCAATGGAAAATGATAAGCATGTTGCTTGTGAAGTACCAATTGCTACTTCTGTTGAAGATTGTTGGAAAATTGTTGAAGTTGCAGAGTCTACAAAAAAGCATTGTATGATGATGGAAAACTGTTGCTTTAATAATGAAGAGTTATGGTTATTAAATATGATAGATAATGATGTTTTTGGAAATATAAATCATGCTGAAGGAGCTTACATACATGATTTAAGAAAACATCTTCTTGATGATGAATATTATCATAATCAGTGGAGAATAAAGCATCATCAAAACAGAAATGGAAACCTTTACCCTACACATGGTCTTGGTCCTGTATGTTCTTATATGGATATTGGAAGGGGAGATAATTTTAATCACTTAGTTTCAATGAGTTCTAATGAAGAAGCACTGAGTTTGGCTGCAAAATCTATAAATAGTAAATATGATTCGTTTTCGTGTGGTGATATGAATACTACACTTATTAAAACTAAACTTGGAAAAACTATTAAGCTTCAATATGATGTACATACTGGTAGACCTTATACAAGATTAAATAATGTCAATGGAACCAAAGCAGCACACCAAGGCTATCCATCAAAATTATATATTAATAACAGTAAATTACAATGGAGTCATAGTTGGTTAAATGAAAAGGAATATGATGATTATCGAAAGAAATATAACCATCCTTTATGGGCTACAATGGAAAAAGAAATATCAAACAATCAAGCTGGTCATGGAGGAATGGATTTTGTAATGATATATAGAATTATTAGATGTTTAAATAAAGGTCTACCACTTGATATAAATGTTTATGATAGTGTTATGTGGAGTTCAATTCTGCCTCTTTCAGAAATGTCTGTTATTAACGAGAGTAAAACTATAAAAATTCCAGATTTTACTTCTGGTAAATGGAAAGAGTCTAGAAAATCAGAATTACTTAGGGTTATATAAATATCTTACCTGGATTTAAGATCTTATTTGGATCGAATAATTTTTTAATTTCAACTTGTAGTTCAATTGCTTTTTTTGAAAAAGCGATGTCCATGTAGCTTTTTTGAACATACCCAATGCCATGTTCACCAGAAATAGTACCACCAAGCTTGACAGTTAGAGTAAATATTTCTCTAATTGCTTTTTTTAGCTCTTTATCCCATTTATGATTACTCATTTCACCTTTTATAATGTTAATATGTAAGTTCCCGTCTCCTGCATGCCCATAACAAACACTTTTAAATCCATATTTTAATCCAATTTTTTTTACACCTTTAAGTAATTTTGGTAGTTCAGCTCTTGGAACTACAGTGTCTTCTTCCTTATAAACAGAATTAACTTTTACAGCTTCTCCAACAGATCTTCTTAATTTCCATAAAATATTTTTATGGGTTTCATTATCGGCAAGAATAATTTCACTACAATCAAAAGTTGTTACAACTTTTTCAATTTCTTCACATTCTTTGTATAGAATATTTTCATCATTTCCATCTACTTCAATTAGTAAATGTGCCTGTACGTCATCATTTATATCCATTTTAACATCTGAATATTTAATAGCCCAGTTAATTGCATCTCTTTCCATAAATTCTAGAGAACAAGGGTTTAATCCCGCTCTAAATATGGCAGATACTGCTTCACAGGCCAATTCTGCTGACTTAAAGGGAACTAATAGAGTAATTGTTTTTTTTGGTAAAGGAATTAACTTAAACACAACTTTTGTTATAATTCCCAATGTTCCTTCACTTCCAACCATTAATTGGGTTAAATTATAACCTGTAGAGTTTTTTAGAACATTCGCTCCTGTCCAAATAATTTCTCCAGTAGGTAAAACAACTTCAAGGTTTAAGACGTAATCTTTTGTAACGCCATATTTTAATGCCTTTGGTCCACCAGCATTCTCTGCTAAATTACCTCCTAAAAAACAACTACCTTGGCTAGCTGGATCAGGAGGATAGAAAAGGTTTTCTTTTTCAACAAAATCTTTGAATACTTTATTAATGACACCAGGCTCGACAGTAGCTTGTAAGTTTCTTTTATCCAATTCAATTATTTTATTTAATCTCTCAGTACTTAAAGTAACTCCTCCATAAATAGGTAAACTGCCACCACTTAAGCCTGTTCTTGCTCCACAGGGAGTTATTGGAATTAGTCTTTTATTACAATATTTGATAATTTTTGAAATTTCAATTGAGTTAATTGGTTTAATGACTATTTCAGGAAAAAAACTTAAATTTTCTGTATGATCAGTAGAATAGTTTTTTAAAGTTTCCTCATCAAAAAAAACGTTGTTTTTGCCGATTATTTCAATAAAAGAATCTATATCAGTTTTGTTAACTTTAGAATACTTTTTTATCATACTTAAAAATAAATATAATTTACATATATCATTGCATAATTTTTTGTTTTAATCTTAATAATCTATTTTTACTTTTCAATCAGAAGATTTATGTCTGCTAATACATTTGGAAATATTTTTAAATTGACTTCATTTGGAGAGTCTCATGGACTTGCGTTAGGAGGTATAATTGATGGCTGTCCAGCTGGATTAAAAATTGATTATGATAAAATCAACTATGAATTAAGAAGAAGAAAACCTGGTCAATCTAAAATAGTAACTCAAAGAAAAGAAGATGATCAAGTTGAATTTTTATCAGGAATTTTTGAAGGAATTACAACTGGTACTCCGATTGGTTTTATAATTAAAAATTCTAATCAAAAATCTAAAGATTATGACCATATTAAAAATATCTTTAGACCTAGTCATGCTGATTTTACTTATGAAAGAAAATATGGTTTAAGAGATTACAGAGGCGGAGGAAGAAGTTCTGCCCGTGAAACCGTTTGTAGAGTTGTTGCAGGCGCTATTGCTAAACAATTTATTAGTGACATTAATATAACTGCCTATACTTCATCTGTTGGTGAAATTAAACTCAATAAACATTATTCTGAATTAGACTTTTCTAAAATTGAAAATAATTCAATTAGATGTCCTGAAGATACTTCTGCACAATTGATGATTGATAAAATAAAAGATATTAAAAAAAATGGTGATACTATCGGAGGAGTGATTACATGTGTGATTAAAAATGTACCAATTGGTATAGGCGAACCTGTCTTTAATAAATTACACGCTAAGCTGGGAAGTGCGATGCTCTCAATTAATGCTGTAAAAGGATTTGAATTTGGCAGTGGTTTTAATGGTACATTATTAAAAGGTAGTGAGCATAATGATTTGTTTAATGAAGATAATACAACAGAAACTAATAACTCTGGTGGAATTCAAGGAGGTATTAGTAATGGAATGGATATTTATTTTAATGTCGCATTTAAGCCTGTTGCTACAATTATGCAAAAACAAACAACAATTAATTCAGATAGTAAAGAGGTCACTATGATGGGCAAAGGAAGGCATGACCCATGTGTTTTACCCAGAGCAATTCCAATTGTCGAATCCATGGCTGCATTAGTAATTGCAGACTTTGTACTTCTATCTAGATTAAATAAATTATAAATAAAAAAAAATGGCTTTACATTGGAAAATTTTAATTGGAATGTTGTCTGGAGTTTTGTTTGGTGTTTTAATGCTAAATATTAATGGAGGAGATTTGTTTGTCAACAATTGGATCAAACCACTTGGAACTATTTTTGTTAAACTTTTAAAATTAATTGCTATTCCTTTAATTTTAGCGTCACTTATCAAGGGTATTTCAGATCTTAAAGACATCTCAAAATTTAAGACCATTGGCTCTAAAACTATTTTTACATACATTATAACTACAGTTGTAGCTATTTCTATTGGTTTAGTCTTAGTTAATGTAATTAATCCAGGCTCGGGTATTTCTAGTGAAACTGTAGAAAGATTAACTTCTACATATTCTGAAAGTTCTGGTGTTCAATCTAAATTAGCAGAAGCAAATAATCAAATACAAAGTAGTCCGTTACAGTTTCTTGTAGATACAGTACCTGATAATGCATTTAAGGCGATGTCTAATAATTCATTAATGCTTCAAGTTATATTTTTTACAATATTTTTAGGTATTAGTATGCTTTTAATTGGAGAAGAAAAGTCAAAACCTCTAAAATCATTTTTTGATTCTTTAAATTTTGTTGTTTTAAAAATGGTTGATTTAATAATGAAAACTGCTCCTTATGCTGTATTTGCATTATTAGCTAGTGTAATTACTTCCTCAAATGACCCTGACCTTTTACTTGCTCTTTTAAAATATAGTGGAGTTGTATGCTTAGGTCTGTTTTTTATGATAATAGTTTATTCTATAGCTGTTTATTTTATAACAAATTCTAATCCCTTTGTTTTTTTAAAAAAAATCAGTCCAGCTCAACTTTTAGCATTTTCTACTAGTAGTAGTGCAGCTACATTACCATTAACAATGGATAGAGTTGAAAATCATATTGGAGTTGACAGAGAAGTGTCTAGTTTTGTTTTACCAGTTGGAGCCACTATTAATATGGATGGAACAAGTTTGTACCAAGCTGTAGCAGCTGTATTTATTGCTCAAGCATTAGAATTTGATTTGACATTAGCAGATCAGTTAACTATTGTGTTGACAGCTTTATTAGCATCTATAGGTAGTGCCGCAGTCCCTGGTGCAGGAATGGTAATGTTAGTTATTGTGTTAGAATCAATTGGTTTTCCTTCTGACAAATTAGCAATTGGTTTAGCTTTAATATTTGCAGTTGATAGACCTTTAGACATGTGCAGAACAGTTGTTAATGTTACAGGTGATGCTGCTGTTTCCATGATAGTAGGCAAATCGGTTGGTAAGTTTAAAGGCATAAAACAATAACATTGTTGCTTGATAACTTAAATAAAGATTGGAAAATTCATTTAAAAGAAGAGTTATATAAAGACTACTTCTTTAATCTAACTAATAGAGTCAAGCAAGAATATTCAAATTACACATGTTTTCCGCCAATTGATAATATTTTTGATTCCCTAAATTTTTGTTTGCTATCTAAATTAAAGGTTGTTATAATAGGGCAGGACCCTTATCATCAAGAAAGTCTAGCTAATGGATTATCTTTTTCAGTTAGCAAAGATGTTAAAATACCATCATCTTTAAAAAATATATTTAAAGAATTAAACAGTGATATCAATAAGCCAATGCCTAATAATGGTGATCTCACCTATTTATCTAAACAAGGAGTTTTACTACTTAACAGTTGTTTGTCAGTTAGAATCAATTCACCTGGAAGTCATTACAACTTTGGTTGGGAAATATTTACTGATAAAATAATTTCAATTATCTCTAAGAAAAAAAATAATGTTGTTTTTTTACTATGGGGTAATAAGTCTATTTCAAAATCTAAATTGATAGACACAAATAAACATTTAATACTCACTTCTGGTCATCCATCACCACTTAGTGCTAATAGAGGATATTGGTTTGGAAATAGACATTTTAGCAAGACAAATGAATATTTAAAGAACAAAGGGTTAGAAAAAATTTATTGGTGATATTATTTACTAATTGAAATAGGATTAACTGCTTCTGTAGTTATATAAGCTTGAGGATTGTTTTTGTTTATAATTTTTAAAACTTTATTTAGTTTTTTTCTTGCTACAATACACCAGTAAATCTTTACAGCACCGTCTCTACCTTCTCCATTAATTACAGTAACTGCGTATCCGTTATCTCTTAATATATTTGCTAAATTATTAGATTCATTTGGAATAAAAACTTTAACAACCATACTGCCAACTCCAATTATATTTTCTAAGTAAGATCCAAGTATAGTTCCTGCAGCAAAACCAGCAGCATATCCTCCAATTAAAATAGGATCAGCCACATTTTGAATAACTTTCGATACAGCTATAATCCAAATAGCAGATTCAATCAATCCAATAAAAGCTGCGTGATAAGGTTTGTTTCTTGAGACAAGTAAAGCTCTTAAAGTGCCTAAACTTTGGTCAGCAAGGCGAAGAATAAAAATAAATAAAGTTGATATTATAAGTCCGATAATTTATCTAAAGTTAAAAGTATTAATCTATTGATTGTTTTGTTCGGATTAAGACTGTAAGTGCCATTTTCTCTATTGGCCAATATTGCATTTAAAGAAATAGCATTATGGCCTAATATTTTTGACATCCCGTAAATAATAGCAGTTTCCATTTCAAGATTTGTAACCCTATCATTTGAAAAAGATATTTTCTTTATTTCACTAATAAAATTTTGGTTGGAAGTCTCTATTCTTATAGATCTTCCTTGGCTTCCGTAAAATCCATTACAAGTAACGGTAACACCAGAAAAATCAGAAATAATCTCAAAATGTTCAAATAGACTTTCTGAGCAATTAAAACACAATGGAAGAAGTTTTTGGTTATTAAATTTATAATCGTTGAGATAATTGTCCGCATTATTGTAAGTATGGTCATTATTTATCTTATAATTATTTAAGAAACCATCAATATCAATTGCTTTAGAACTAATAAGTAAAGAATCAACAGGTAAATCTTTTTGAATGGCTCCAGATGTACCTATTCTTATTAAGTTAAGCTTAGTTAATTTAGGTTTAAGATTTCTAGTTTCAAAATCGATATTAACTAAACTATCCAATTCATTAAGTACAATATCAATATTTCCAGAACCTATTCCTGTAGATATTACAGAAATTCTTTTGTTTTTATAAACACCTGTTACTGTTTTAAATTCACGATTAGAAACTGAAAATTCGATAGAATGAAAATGTTTTGAAATTAACTCTACCCTTTGTGGATCTCCAACCAATATAATAGAATCAGATATATTATTGGGTTTTAATTTTAGATGATAAACACTACCATCTTCATTAAATATTAATTCAGATTCTTTTTGATTTAACATAGTTTAAATTTAGCCTCCAACTCTTTTAGTTTTAAAACCTTTTGAATGTAATATTTCCATGATTTTATCTCTATAATTTCCTTGAATTATAATGTAATTGTCTTTTAAACTACCACCAACACTCAGTTTCTTTTTAAGTTCTTTTGCAATATTTTTTACCTCACTATCATTAATTGTAAAACCCTCCAATATAGTTAATGCTTTCCCTTTTCTTTTTTCGTACTTACATATTATTGGGTCAATTTGCAATGAACTAACTTCATTTATTTCATAGTTTTTGTCTGTTAACTTATGATCAGGAAAATGTTTTTTAAGTTGATCTTTAAAATCCATTACTTTTTTAATAATCCTAATTCTACTAATCGTTGATTTAAAAATTCACCAGCCGTTATATCATCAAATGACTTCGGGTTATTTTCATCAATACAAGATTCTAGTACATTTAATTTCATATCACTTATTGGATGCATAAAAAATGGTATAGAGTATCGTGATTTTTTCATCAATTCCTTTGAAGGATTAATTACTCTATGAACTGTAGATTTTAGTTTGTTGTTAGTGTGTCTTGATAACATATCACCAACATTTATCATTAATTGATCTTTAGAAGCAATAGCATCAATCCATTCGCCTTTATTGTTTTTTACTTGTAATCCCCTTCCTTGAGCACCCATTAAAAGTGTAATTAGGTTAATATCTCCGTGTGCTGCTGCTCTTACTGCATCTTTAGGTTTCTCTAAAATAGGAGGGTAGTGAATCGGTCTTAATATAGAGTTTCCATTAACAATGTATTTGTCAAAGTAAAACTCATCTAAATTTAAGTAGAGAGATAATGCTCTTAAAACATATTTTGAGGTTTTTTCTAATAACTTATAAGTTTGTTTACCAACAATATTAAATTCCTTATTTTCTGTAACTTCTACATTAGAAGGATATTCTTTTAAGAGTTTATCATCATTTTCGACATACTGACCAAAGTGCCAAAATTCTTTTAAATCACCATGTTTACTTCCTTTAGCGGATTCTTTACCAAAAGAAACATAGCCTCTTTGACCAGAGATACCAGGAATTTCGTATTTATTTTTTATTTCTTGTGGTAAATCAAAGAAAGATCTTATTTCTTTATATAGTTTTTCGTTAAAATTAGAATCCAAGAAATGACCATCAAGAGCTACAAAACCAATCTCTTCAAATGCTTTTCCAATTGATTCAACAAAATTATTTTTCTTATTTATATCTGAAGACAAGAAATCTAGAAGATTTACACTAGGAATTTTATTTGTTTCCATATGAGTCAATTAAATTTATAATTATTTTATTTAATAGTTAATAAAGTTAATAAACTTAATTAGTATTTGGCCTTATTAGAATTTAATATTTTATATTTTTAAAAAAATATTAAATTTTTATGTTGTACGAAATAGGAAACGTTAAAACTTTAAAACTGGTTGAATTATACACAGGTATGTTAAAATCTAGACTTATAGAAGAAAAAATGTTAATTCTATTAAGACAAGGAAAAATATCAAAATGGTTTTCAGGTATTGGACAAGAAGCTATTTCAATAGGTCTTACACATGCATTAAGTGAAGATGAGTATATTTTACCAATGCATAGAAATCTAGGTGTTTTTACTTCTAGAAACATCCCTTTATCTAAATTATTTAGTCAATGGCAAGGAAAAGTTTCTGGCTTTACAAAAGGAAGAGATCGTTCTTTTCATTTTGGAACAAAAGATTTTCACATCGTTGGTATGATTTCTCATCTAGGACCTCAAATGGGAGTTGCGGACGGAATTGCATTACATCAATTAATTAATAAAACCAATAAAATTACCGCTGTTTTTACTGGTGACGGTGGAACCAGTGTAGGAGACTTTCATGAAGCTTTAAATGTTGCTTCAGTATGGAATCTACCAGTACTTTTTTGTATTGAAAATAATGGATATGGTTTATCTACTTCCACGAAAGAACAATACAATTGTAAAAACTTAGCAGATAAGGGAGTAGGGTATGGGATGGAGGCTCATATTATTGATGGAAATAATATTATTGAAGTTTATCGTAAAATAGAAAAGATAGCGAAAGACATAAGAAAAAACCCTAGACCAGTTCTTATAGAATTTAAAACATTTAGAATAAGAGGTCATGAGGAAGCTAGTGGAGTTAAATATGTTCCCATAGAACTAATAGATACATGGGCTAAAAAAGATCCTATTTCTAACTTTGAAGATTATTTAACTGGTAATGATATAATTAATCTTGAGCATATTAAAACAATTAAAGATTCTTTAAATCTTGAGATTAATGAAAATTTAGAGTTAGCATATAATGAACCTTATCCTGAAACTGATATCGAATTACAACTTTCTGATGTTTTTAAAAAATTTGATTTTGTTGAATCAATTGCTTCGACTAAAACGAACCATTTGAGATTAGTTGATGCAATTTCAGAGGGGTTAGATGAAGCCATGAAAAAAAATAATTCACTGGTTATAATGGGTCAGGATATTGCAGAGTACGGAGGTGTATTTAAAATTACGGAGGGTTTTGTTGAAAAATATGGAAAAGATAGAGTTAGAAACACTCCTATATGTGAATCATCAATAATTGAAATTGCAATGGGTTTATCTATTTGTGATACAAAATCTATAGTGGAGCTACAATTTGGAGATTTTATAACCTCTGGTTTTAATCCTGTGGTTAATTATCTAGCTAAATCTTATTATAGATGGGGGCAAAATGCTGATGTTGTATTAAGAATGCCTTGTGGAGCTGGAGTAGGGGCAGGACCTTTTCATTCACAAACAAATGAAGCTTGGTTCACCAAAACACCTGGTCTTAAAGTTGTATATCCTGCATTTCCTGCTGATGCAAAAGGTTTATTAATCTCTTCAATCGAAGATCCAAATCCAGTTTTATTTTTTGAGCACAAAGCTTTGTACAGAAGTGTGAGACAAGATGTTCCAGAAGGATATTACAACCTGCCACTAGGAAAAGCTTGTTATTTGACTCAAGGAAATGATTTGACAATAATTACTTATGGTGCACCAGTACACAAAGCACTTGAAATAATAAAAAACATAGATACACATACTTTTGATTTAATTGATTTAAGGTCTTTATGTCCTCTTGATAAAGATGCAATAGTAAATTCAGTCAAAAAGACTGGTAAGGCCATAATACTACAAGAGGATTCTATGTTTGGAGGTTTAGCTTCTGAGATATCATCAATTATAATGGAGAGTTGTTTTGAGTATTTAGATGCACCAGTTATAAGAGTTGCTAGTTTAGATACACCAATTCCTTTTGAAAAAACTTTAGAAGACCAATACTTACCTTATGATAGGTTTGAATTAGAATTAAAAAAACTGCTCAATTATTAATAAAACACATGTTTCAAGATAAACAGATTCTAATTGATTTATCTAAAATGAAAATGCCATTTGGAAAATACAAGGGAAGATATTTAATTGACTTACCTGAGCATTATATAATTTGGTATAAAAATAAAGGATTCCCATCTGGAAAGCTAGGGAAACAACTTGAACTTGTTTTCGAGCTTCAATTAAACGGTCTTGAAGATATCGTTAGAGAAATAAAAAAAAGGTACTAAAACAAATTATATTTTTTGTATTTTTTTTGAAATTTGAGAAACCTCGTCTAAAACTCTTAATAAATTACCTGACCATATTTTTTCAATTTCTACTTCACTATAACCTCTTTTTACTAGCTCTAATGTTACATTAAAAGTTTCTGAAGCATCTTCCCATCCATCAATTCCACCACCACCATCAAAATCACTACTAATTCCAACATGATTTATTCCTATTAAACTAACTAAGTAATCAATATGATCAACAAAATCAGACACATCTACTTTGTTTTTACTATTTGGTTTAGATTTTTCAGAATTTAAGTAAGATTTAAATGCAACAGTTTGCACAACACCACCATTTTCTTTTATCCATCCTAATTGTTCATCATCTAGATTTCTACTGTGGTTGCATAATTTTCTGGCAGAAGAATGAGATGCAATAACTGGTGCTTTACTTATTTTGATCATTTGTCTAATTGCTTCTTTAGATGGATGTGAAATATCTATCATCATTCCTATCCTATTCATCTCTTTAATTACTTCAACCCCCAAATCACTAAGTCCATTATGTAAATAAACTCCATCTTCTTCTCCAGTGTTGCTATCACATAATTGACTATGTCCGTTATGAGAAAGAGACATGTAACGAGCACCTCTATTATAGAACTTCTCAACATTTTTAATATCTAGCCCAATTGGGTATCCGTTTTCAATTCCAATCATCGCAACTTTCTTTCCACTACTATGAATTTTTCTAACATCATTAGAGTTAAGCGCTAATCCAATATTATCACTTGAGTAGGTGTTAACTAAATTGTGAATAGCGTCAAATTTTGATATTGCGTTCTTATAAGCTTTTTCATATCCTTTAGTATTTAATTCCCCTTGACCGGTATATACTATAAACCAAGCAACATCTAGACCTCCAATTTCCATCTTAGGTATATTACATTGAGTGTCTATATTTTTAGAATAATTAATAGACTCTGTAAAATTTTTAACATCTATATCACAGTGTGTGTCTAGAGTTATAACATTTTTATGTATAATTTTTGCTTTCTCTAAAAGATTGTTATTATCATTTGTCACTTTTAATAGATAAATAGATATAATAGTAACAATTAAAATAGCTGCTTTAACATATAAGTTCATAAGTAAGTGATTTATTATAAAAATATAAAAAAATTAATGTTTTATAGTTGAAAAACTAACTAAAGTTGGTATTTTTGCCCACCAACATTTTTCAAATGATTATTACCCTTAACGAGAAAGAAGAAAGAAAAGCGGACAAAAGTCTCTATAGTTATCAAAAAGGAGCTATCAGTAAAATTTTTGATAGTTTCGAAAATTCAAGAGAAGATTATCATTTATTATATCAACTTCCAACTGGTGGTGGTAAGACTGTAATTTTTTCAGAAATCGTTAGACAATATCTTTCTAATCATAATAAAAAAGTATTAGTCATGACTCATAGAATTGAGTTGTGTAAACAAACTTCAAAAGTATTATCTGAATTTGGAGTTGAAAACAAAGTTATAGATAGTAAAGCTAACTTAGACGATCAATCAATGTATACCTGCTTTGTAGCCATGGTTGAAACACTTAACAACAGGTTAAACGATGATAAACTAGATATCTCAGGTATTGGATTAGTAATTATTGATGAAGCTCATTATAACTCGTTTACAAAATTATTTAAATTTTTTAGTAATTCTTTTATATTAGGGGTAACTGCTACTCCACTGAGTTCTAACATAGAGCTCCCAATGACAGATAATTATGATGAATTAATAGTAGGTGAGTCCATTCAAGATTTAATAAAGAATGAATTTTTAGCAAGTGCTAACATGTATTCATTTAATGTAGGACTTACTTCATTGGTTATTGGAGCCAACGGAGACTATACAGTAAAATCATCTGAGGATTTATATACTAATAATGATATGTTATCTAAATTGCTAGTTTCATATGAAGAAAAATGTAAGGGCCAAAAAACATTAATATTTAACAATGGTATAAATACGTCACTTATTGTTTATGACATGTTTAAGACCGCTGGGTATGATGTAGCTCATTTAGATAATACTGCATCAAAAAAAGAAAGAGCTAGAATACTAAATTGGTTTAAAGTTACTCCTGGAGCTATTTTAACTTCTGTAAGTATCTTAACCACTGGGTTTGATGAGCCTACAGTGGAATCAATAATACTTAATAGAGCTACAAAATCTCTAACTCTTTACTATCAAATGATAGGAAGAGGTTCAAGAATCCTTAAAAATAAATCTCATTTTAATGTTATTGATTTGGGTAATAACTTTCATAGGTTTGGTGAATGGGGGATTGATTTAGATTGGCAAAGAATATTTAAATCACCAAATTATTACCTAGACAGTATCATAACAGATGAAGAAATTGAAAGTAATTTTAGGTATGAAATGCCTGATGAACTAAGACAAGAATTTCAAAATTCAAAAGAAGTTTACTTTGATGTTAACAAAACCTATGTAGAATCTATCAGAAAAGGGGAGTCCTCTAAAGTTGTTTTAGAAAGATCTATCAGTCAACACGCAAAAATTTGTATTGAAAACAGTGAAGATGTTTTTGATGCATTAATTTTATCTAAAAAATTAAATGATGATATAGACTTTAGAATTAATAGATATTCTAAATGTATCAGCAAGAGTACGCACAACTTTTTAAGTTGGTTAACTGATGATTACAAAAAAAGATTAAGATCTTATCTTAGAGAAAATTTTGATAAAATCAAAGAAACTATTCCTGTTAATTAATTATCTTTATTAATTGTTAATCAGATATCTTAAAAAATGAATTCATTTAAGGCAAATTTAATTAATTCTATATCCTTAATATTTATAGGTTTATGGGGTTATTTTGAAGTAGTTTCTCCAACAGCACTTATTCCAGTAATATTTGGTATAATCTTATTATTATGTACTAATGGATTAAAAAAACAGGATAAACTAATAGCTCACATAGCTGTGTTACTAACTTTAGTCATTCTAGTAGCTTTGATTGTTATGAGGTTGCCTAATTCATTAGATTCTGGTGGATTTGGATTAATACGTGTTGTTATTATGATACTGACATCTATATTATCTATGGTCTATTTTATTAAAAGTTTTATTGCTAACAGAAAAAACAAATAACAAATCAAATTATGAAAAGTATATATCTATTATTTAGTGTTTTAAGCGTCGTTTCTTGCATGAATAACAAACAGCCGGAAGTTAAAGTTATTGGAATTCCAGCCGTAGAAACTGCTGAAATTATTACAAGTGATCTTACATTTGGAGTTAGAGGTAATTGTGGTATGTGTAAATCTACAATTGAATCAGCAACTATGTCTATTGAAGGGGTAGATACAGCATCATGGAGCACGGAATCAAAAATGATTTCAATTAATATTACGTCAGAAATCAATGATCAGTTTATTAATGATATACACAATGCTATAGCAAAGTCTGGATATGACACTGAACTTAGTACAGCTTTGGATGAAGATTATGATAAACTTCCTATGTGTTGTAAATACAATAGAGAAATGGTTATATCATCAAACGATACTGAATAGAAAAACAATATTTAATGTCCTATAATTTATATTATGTAAAATAGGGATTTAAGCCTTTCAATTTTTTTTAATATAGATAAGTTCAATTCTTAATTTTTCAATTAAAAATAAATTAATTTTTTTCGATATAAACTGATGTTGATGGAAACGCAAACTCACATTTGTATTTATTTACGACATCAATAATATCATAATTAATCTTTTGCTGAGCATCAATTAGATCTTCCCAATTCGGGCTATTTACATAGTACAAGATCATTATATCTAACGAACTTGTCCCAAAATTTAAAAATCTAACTCTACCATCTTGATTAGTTGAAGCATGATCATCGATCAATTTTTGAATATCATTAACAATATTTTTAATATTTTCAACGGAAGTGTCATAAGTAAGACCAATATTAAACTTAACTCTCCTAACGGGTCTAGCTCCAAGATTATCTAACTCGGCACCAATGATATTTTTATTTGGTACTGTAACTACACTTTTATCAAAGGTTCTAATTCTTGTACTTCTAAAACCAACTTTTTCAACGGTTCCAGTTACTCCTCCTATAGTCACTGTATCGCCAACAGTAAAAGGTTTATCAAAGAAAATAGTAAAGGAACCTAATAAATTCTCCAAACTTTCCTTGGAGGCCAAAGCAAAAGCAACCCCACCTATTCCTAACCCAGTAACCAATGCTGTGATATTGACCTCAAAAACATCTCCCAAAATCATAACAACACCCAAAACAATAGCAATAACTTTGGCTAAGTCAATTGCAAAAGGAATTAATTGATCATCTACTTTACTCTCAGTTTCAAGTGCTTTATTTTTTAATTTATATCCGACAAAATCAATAGATCTTAATATTACCCAAAAAACTGTTGTCAATAATAAAAAATTAAAGCCTTTAGAAGCAATAACGCTAATATCAACCCCTTGTTCAGATGAAGTTAAAAAGGTTGGAATATTAATAAATTTTAATGAAAAAAAGAATAAAATTAATATCAAAAAATACTGTAATGGTTTGTTAAGTAAATTCTTAAACTCAAGGGTGTCGATATCATTATGATCTTTACCAAAAAATTTAAATAGAATCTTAATAATAATTGATTTTACAGGTATTATTATTAGATAACCTATAACAACAAACAAAAGAAGATATAGATAATCTTTTAATGTGTTTTCAAAAATTTTAATATTTATAAATTCAATTGTTTCCATAATACATTTTTTCAAAAATATAAAAAATAAATCTATAGATGTATTTAATAATCAATAAAATCAACTTTATTAAGCATAAGTCCTGATGCAGGTGCTATGTAGTTTATTTGTGGATTATATTTACTAAGAGATTCCTTTATATAATCTAAGCTTACCTCTCCTCTACCCAATTCAACTAAAACTCCCATCATAAGTCTAATTTGATTTCTCATAAATCCTTTTCCTTTAACAGTTAATTCGTAGCTTTTGTTAGGAAAGAAATTAGCTTTTAAAGTAGTATTAAAAGAAATTTTACAATAGAAAATCTCTCTGTCAAATATTCCATTTTCATGGGGTTTATAACAATAAGACTTGAAATTGTGTTTCCCTTCAAATAGCTTTGCTCCTTCCTTCATCAGGTCTATATTTAAACTATCTAAAAAAGTTGTGATAAACGGAGCACAATAAGGATGGTTTTTACTTCCTTCTGAAAATAAGTATTTATATTCTTTTATTTTAGAATCATTAATAACATTAAATTCCTTTGGAACTGTTTTAATATTTAACGCTCTAATATCTTGAGGTAAATTAGTGTTTACTAATTTCAAAAACTCTTCTAAATTAAATATTGGTAATTCAGTAAATAATTCAAAAGCGGTTTGGTTTGCTGATACCATAGCATCAGTTCTTCCTGCACCTAGAGTTTTAAATTTATTATTTTCAAGTACATAGTTAATAGTACGATCAATCATTAAATGTACAGTTTTAATTTTAGGTTGTTTTTGCCAACCATGAAATCTGTATCCTAAAAATTGAATTTCTATTAAGTAATAATTGTTTAAATTCATTTTATGTTATGTTTTAAATAAAAAGACCCCATAAATTTAATTATGAGGTCTTTTTAATAAAATTTATAGACTAGTTGTTCCCTCCTAGTATAATAGGAAGACCTGATTCACCAGATCCAATAACAATAACTTTACTATTATTTGATTCAGAAAGCTTAATTGTAGCTTCAATACCTTTATCTCTTAAAATATTAGTTGTTAATGAGGAAT